>Ga0209367_1000620_pt1 | contig 37406 bp, 15 predicted proteins | sample WorMetLIZISLAND2_FD_187412 | JGI IMG/M metagenome (GOLD analysis project Ga0209367, IMG submission 187412) | Marine gutless worms symbiont microbial communities from Max Planck institute for Marine Microbiology, Germany - Olavius geniculatus... ...
AGGTTACGAGCAGAGTGAGTAGTGTTGAGAGAAGAGTTATTTATTTTAGCAAGTTGTTGTTTAAGCCCAATGAGAAGAAATTCAGTCTTGGAGGAGTTGAGAGTTAGTAGGTTAGCAGTCATCCAGATGACAAGTATGATTTGAACCAGTTTAAGACGGTGCCGTGAATGCCAAACCAGGATGATATGTTATGTCTCGCAGTGTATAATCATGTTGGCCTCGCTATGAACTGTCGTCCGATGAACTGTCGCCGATTAAATACCGCGCGATGAAGTGTTATGGAACCGTCAGTCCAGTTTAGTTTACCATCTGTTTCATTCAGAGTACAATACGTGCGATGGCAATGATGTTAACAAATACAAAGCACGAATAGAAACGAACTAAAAGTGAACTAATAGTAACTCAGTAACTATTTGTAGACAGTAAGCTATATACTGTACAAAGTTACTAGTACAGTGTAACATTGATGGAACAAACTAAAATCGACACGTTAGATACTGCGTGTAATAGTATTAAAACTAGTAAAACTATAAGCGCAGAAAATAGTTTCGCACATCGATTCGAAGTTTTCGAGCATTATAGCGTCCGAAATGACTGAAAATCATTCGCATAATAATTATTGATAGTTACAAAGTCCGTTGCGGTATTTGCTAGATGACAAAATGACTATTCTTGGAGGAGATTTCTGGTTATCATTCTACTTTTTACCCTCAACGAAGAGTTTTATATTCACCAATGTACACCAATTTACAGACATTGTACATCTCAGGTCTATGCTGTTACAGTGTTCATGTCGATTTCGCAGATGAAGCACGTTTCCAAGTGGCAGGGGAAGTCGTTCCAGGCGTGCGAATGGCTGCGGCAGAGGTTGACGCAAGCCTCGTGTTCTTTGTAATAGTCCGGCTGTCCGTCGTGCCAGTTGACATAGCTCATGATTGACTGTGTCTCGCCGCACGGAGACGTTGACGTCACTCGCCAGATGAACGTCGACTCACAGGACGGGTCGACGCGCTGTCCGGCCGTCCAGAAGTAGACGCCTTGAACGCTGTCTCTGTTACACCCGCTCAGATCCGTCTCTGAACATGCATGCATGTTTTGGCAATCAATCACTCAATGAATTAAATTGCGAAAAATGGCAAAAGGGTTAAAATTTTTACTGATCGTTTTATTGCAAATTTTTGACAGAATGTGCCGGTGAAAGAATTGAAAACATTTGCCAATATTTTGGCTAAGTAATGGGAGTAAGCCTGTAGGCTTCGGACAAATGTGAAGGTTTACCTTTTTGGCTCACCATGTAGACGGTAAAACACAACTAAGGGCCTACTGTTAAGCAGAACTCGCCGTTTCTTCCCGCACGATGGTCGTAAAAAATAGTCGTTACTCATTATGCCTATCTATATAGGGATAGCCAGGTTGAGTTGTCTGGGTGGCTTGTTTAAATACTAAATCTATCTCAGTTTCAACCAAGTTAATAAATCGTGTTTTATTCCACATGATTGTACATGATTGATTCTCAACAAGTTTAATTATGTGATAGCTTGACACCATACACTGTGCGAAACTTCTGTTCATGCATTAGCACAATAGTACGTACATTGTATAAGCTAAGAAAATACAGTTGACAAGGTCTGTGAAAGAAATAAGATACAAGAAATGTGCATCAAATCAACGCTAACCGTTGGTAAAGTCAAGCAAGTCAGCAATCACGGCCTGTTCCATAGCATCATTGATAACGAGTAGGTAAGCATCTTTATGCAGTGAGCGACAGGCGAGTCCTGCGACCAACCACTCCATGTTCGTAGTCACTAGCTTGTAACATCCGTTTGCCGATGCATTGTACGTGAAGTCAGCAGGACACTCTGCGGAACAGACGTTGAAAACATAGTAAAACTAGAAATCAGTCATAGCCCGCAGGCACCTTCGCCAAGGCAATGTTATTCGCCAGATGGCGTCACCATATTCACTTTGCCAGCGGTTTTATGCTCCCTTTAACGCAATTGCAACAAAAAATTTTAAAGTGATTCAGAATCCAGGATTCCTGCCTGATCACCCCCAAAATTGAACCACTGGTAGTTTTGCCATGCCCGACATACCCTCAAAATTTCAGAAAAATCTGTCCATAACTTTTTGAGTTATCTTGCAAACAGACAAATAAACAAACAGACAAACAAAGTCTGGTAAAAACACACGGGCTACAACAGGGGACTGAAAAATCCAGATATTGCAAGCTAAAACATAATAAACAATCAAAGCTCGACAATAATGAAGTAAAACGACTAACACATCTGTCACATTAACACCTCACACGTTAGTGTAAGTGTTGTAAGGACGACCTTCAAAGTCTATGGGAAAAGGCAACCTTTGACCCTGCAGCCAACCCAAAATCCCTAAACCGATTGTCACCAAATTTGAATGGTGTGATTACGTCATGGACGCTTACCACTAAAAAAATTGGGTTCAATCTGCCCAGGGGTTTTTGTTCACCATATAGGTGAAATATACACCCCTCTTGTTCGAAATTTACTTCACTTTTTGTTTTTGGTTCTTGAACTCGCCTACAGGCGAGTCCGTTGAACCGATTTTACGCCTAATACGTCAAATGACGTGGTTCTGCGCAAGGAAGTGTCGTTTTAAGGTTTGCAAATTAAAATTTAATTTTTGATTTATTTATTGAAAAATTTCGAAAAAAAATTACAATGGCGCCTATGGGGAGAATTTAAAAATTTTTTAAACTGTCATAACTTTCGTTGTGTGCAAGATGATGTCGTAATGTTTGGTTTTATGGTATGGTTTTCGAAGTTGGCCTAATTACGGTGACATTTATATTTACCCCCGATTGACTCCCGTTGACATGGCAACGAAATGTGAGACAAAATTGGCTATAACTCGCTTTGTGTAAGAGATATCTGCGAGATTTTTGCATCTATAGAGAGATTTCTGGGATGGGGCATTGAATGCTGCCAATTGCATTTTTCGCCGACCGACCCCCGTTGCCATGGCAACTAAATTTGGGACAAAATTGGCTATAACTCAACTTTGTAAAAGACCGCTGGTTTTCAGAAATGGTCCACTAAATGTTGATAATCAAATTTTACCCCGACCGACCCTTGTTGCCATGGCAACAAAAGTTAAGACAAAATGGAGTATACCTCGGCTTGTACAACAAATATCACCAAGATCTTTGCATCTGACAGAGGTGCGGGTTAAGAGTTCGGCAATTAGATGACGTGGATCGAAATCTACCACGGCCAATCCTGATTTCCAGGTATAATGAGCAGCAGCGAAGTAGAAGCAGCAGCAGCAGTGATAGACACATTCAACGGTCTGTACCCGACCGGAGGTATACTGCTTTGCTTTAAATAAGTAAATTGTAAAAGATACGGGTCTTGCTATTGCACTTCTTACACGAGTCAGACTTATTCCCAGACTTTTGGCAATAAAACAGCAAATATATATGAAAAAACTTACCAGTTTAAAACTGTGTGTAAGGACGATGTGATGATATCACTCCTTTAAAACAGCAAAAATCATTTGGGTAACCTTAGATGGGGCTATGCATAATTATGGCGTCCTTACAAGCTGACTTTAGTTGGTAATCACTTACATAGCCTAAAGCCTTCTTCATTTGATGTAAGGCTATTTGTCGTATTAGGCCTACTTGCCAAATGGTTACTGATTTCGCCGAACAGCCCAATATATGCACCGCAAAACAACAGATATAAGCGTATAACATAGGCTTAACTAATGTAAAATTCTGCGTAATGACGATCTGGTGATTTCATATAGTTGCTTTCACTTTGGACCAAAATACTGCCTACTGCGTCGGATGATCATTGCCATAATAGGCTACTCAGGCTAAAATTGAGTGCACTAACAGCGAATGTAGGGCCAAGACGACAGCCGGATCATTCATGCATGCAGTTATAAATGGCAAGCACACACATAAGTTCAAGTTCTTAATAGACATCAACATTACTTTCTTATCCGGCCATCCATCTGTGCATTCTATACACGTTTTTAACTCAAGCAACAAAGCATAAAAATCTAAGATTGATGTAAATGTTCTCCATGGCACACTAGCTGTTACACCATCTTTCAGCTATAAAATGTCTAATGTCAGAGTTAGGGTTGTGGTGTGCAGATGGACAATTCGTAAGCATATGAGTGCGCGGTTAGCTGAATACTGTGTCGGCACAGAGTCATATAATAGCTTCCTTGTTACCATTAGCTCTCTCTTTCTTTCTCTTTCTCTCCTTCAGGTTGGTTTAGATTCCTCGGGTGAGGGGTCAGCCACACGGGTTCTTCGTCTCCACTCGGCTCTATTCTCCACGTCCATCAGGTCGACCCGCAAGTCCTCCATGTTTTACTTCACGACGTTGATCCACCTTTTTCTCTGTCTTTCCCTACTCCATTGTCCGCGTACGTCTGCCTCCAAGATTCTCCTAACACAATCCTCCTTTTCTCGGCGTTGTACATGCCCAAACCATCTCAACCTGGCCTCCCGTACTTTTTACGTGATGCACGCTACTCCGAGGATGCGACGGATATCATCATTCCTCTTTTTGTTAAACATATTTACTCACTGCATCCATAACGATGATAAACAGCAGCGGACTAAAGCAGGATCTTTGATGTACGCCAACTTTTATTTCAAAAGCTGATGCCTTTCCTTGTCCACTTCGCACCATTGTCATTGCTCCATCATAACTCTCACAAGTTTCTTACTAATTTCTTTACGTCGTAAACTCCAGTATAACACCTCTTTAGGCACTCTATCAAAAGCTTTCTCCAAATCCACAAACATTCAGTATCGTTTTCTGTTTCCTTCCAGAATTTTTTTCTGCACTTGATGGAGAATAAAAATGGGATCTATGGTTCCCCTTCCTGGCATGAATCCAAACTGGTTAGAGTGAATGTGTACTGATTCTCTGATACGCCTTTCAATTACTCGTTCGTACACTTTCAGTGCAATTTACAGTAACTTTATTCCTCTGTAATTGCCACATTCAAGAGTATCTCCTTTTTGCTTGTAAATAGTCATTATTTCACTCTTCTTTAAGTCACCTGGGACTCGCTCGTCTGTCAAAAATTCATTTAGAATTGTGTGAAACCAATCCACTCTAAGCTCATTTAAAGCTTTAATCATTTCTGCAGTGATTCCTGATGGTCCTGGTGCTTTATTGCTACGCACTTGCTGGATTGCTTTCTCAATTTCCATACGACTGATCTCATCCTCTCGCCCCTCCACTGTTTCAACATACTCCAGTGGGTCTCTCGGATTTTCTTTATTTAGTAGTTCTTCAAAATAGAATTTCCATCGCTCCTGGACCAGCTTTTCATCTGTCAATATAGTTCCATCTTTGTCTTTGATGATGTTTACCGCCATCTTGTCTTGCGTAGATCTTTGTCGCGCTTTTTCAATTTTATATATCTTCACCTGTTCTTCCTCCGTATTTAGTTCATCATGCATATGCTTTGCGGCTTCCGGCTTTGCTTTAGCGACCACACTCTTTGTTTCTTTACAAGCTTTATTGTACACTGCCTTCAGTGATGTATCCTGTCGCATTTTTTGCCAATTCTTGAATGATTCCTTTTTGTTCTTCACTGCCCTCTGTACGTCCTCTGACCACCACCGGGTATCTCGTTCTATTCGTTTTTGGCCCTTGGTGACTCCACATAGACCTATGAGTGCGCGATTAGCTGAATATTGTGTCGGCACAGAGTCATATTATCGCTTCCTCGTTAGGCCTGCCATTAGCTAAGCCATAACAGAAACATTTTCGGCTGCTAACGCTAATCAGTAAACATTGGGCAAGTAGGCCTAATACGACAAATAACATCAAATGAAAAAAGCTTTAGACTATGTTAGGGATTACCAACTAAAATCAGCTTGTAAAGACGTTATATGCATAGCCCCATCTAAGGTTACCTATATGATTTTTGCTGTTTTAGAGGTGTGATATCATCACATCGTCCTTACACACAGTTTTAAACTGGTAAGATTTTTTTCACATATATTAAAAAAAAGCGTAACAGTCGTAGGCCTACGGCACGTTAGTTGGTTTCTAACAATAGCAATGTTTCAATTAATAATGTATATAATTAACAACCTGACTAACATTGAAAATATATTGAAGCAGTTTTATAGCTTAATTTGTGTTTGTTGCAATTGCTACTGCTGTTTTCTAGCGTAGTGTAGCTCGACGTTATCTACTTAATGCAATGACACATTAGTTTTCTTTTTAGTCGTATTTTATTTAATCTTCAAATAATAGTGACAAAAAATCTGTTATTACGCTGCAGTATCATTACTTTAGTTCCCATAAGTACTATTCTACTTTAGTGTTTTATGAACCGTTGTGTAATATTGCACGAAATGCCGTGAAAAAATTTAATTTCTTAAATGAGTTATTTTTTCCATCGTTATTTTTAGCAAGACTGCAACTTGAAATGCTGGAATTCGTTAGGCTTTACGTTTCGCACTGTGCTGGCGATTATTCAGATCAGTGATGTCTCTGTCCAGTTGCGACACGTTCTTCGTCAACTGCGTGACGGTCGTCTGCAGTTGTGTGTTTGTCGTTATAAGCTGAGCGTTCTCCGACTGTAGCTGAGACACGGCAGTTACCAGGCGAGCATTTACCTTCGCCAGTTGAGCCAGTACCTTCTCATTGTCCTCGCACGGGTTGAGTTGGTCGTCACTGTCGGCAACGTCACACGTGGGCTGCGACGATGCCAGGCAAACGACTGCTAGAACGCATAGACTCAGCCCCTGTAACATGACGCCACCGGCTATTTGATCCAATCGCTATTTTCCGCGTCTCCTGCAATAATGCATAATACACCGTGAGCCATAAAACAGGACATTGCTCGTACGTAATCGGATTTTTACTAAATCATGCACAGACGTTCCGTGTAACATAGTTAGATGAAATTGTCAGTTTTCATGGTCGTGGAATCAAATTCCAACGTTTGAGCAAGTTATTGTAACTCGCGGAGTCACTTATAAGCTACGTCAGAAGTATAATCTAGGTGTACAATAGATCTACAGAACACCTGCATATACTTACGTGTTGCGTTGGCGTGTAGCGTTAAGCTACTCTGGTTCAAGGTGTTTACTGGCTGGCATTGTAGTACAAAAAGTGCTACGCAATACCCTAGGCTACTCTTGGCCCAAACCGTAGAAGGAGTGACATGAACCGTGTCTTTACTAGCAAAAATAATTCATCTTATGCGCCATAAAAATGGCGTACCTAGGCCTTAGTTATTCTCTCGCTGTACAGGTGACAGATGGTGTGAACGTGTAATGGTGTAAATGACTGAATGAGTATACGAAAAAACAAATGAATAAATCATTAAATCATTCAATGTCTGTACGTGTACGTATGGATGACTTATGAATTGCTAGCGTACCATTACATGTATGCCGAACAGACATTTTACAACAAAACGTCGCTCCTAAAAAAAACTACAGATATTGTTATGAAATGGTTTCGAAAAAAAAACTAGTCACAAGAGAAAAAAAATAAGTGAGTCTACTTTTAACTTTTTAATAACTGAATGTTTAATTGATAAATTTATTGATTAATCGATCCGTCGTTCGATCGACATTGGCGTGGAATTTCCTGCGTTTGTTTATGTTTATTTATTGTTGTCGTTCGGAATAACTTTCGTTTTTTTCGTAAGAAAAACTGAAACGATCTGGTCAGAAGTCTTCTCCTTGTTGAAGTTTGATTATACGCCGAAGAAGAAGACATTAATTTGACATGATGTGGCACTAAAAGATACAGGACCATGCTAGCAACTGTAAGATTACTCGACTGTTGCTTATTGCTTAAAATGGGGGCGCTGAAATCGCGGGAGTGGACATCGCGGGAGTGTACATTGCGGGAGTGATTGGTAGTAGAAAGCTCTCGTGTAGCCTATAGCCGATTTCTGGATATTTATGATGCTACTAAATACTGAATAAGTCATCGCAAACGTGTGAAATAAAGCACACAAACAGTCTACATTAGTAGCAAAGTTCACACTGTCTCTAGTTAAAAGCACTGTCTCTAATGAAAAATACGCATCACCATCGTGATCATACCACGACACACCGGACACCCTGCATCCATTTCAGCAACTCCCATTGCACAGTTTTCACAAAAGCGTGCGTGCCCACACGGCACCAATGCGAACCCCTCGCGCGGTGCAACCAGACACACCTTGCAGAATTGTGACTGTCACGGTCGACGCTGACGACGTTGTAGCAGTGGGTTTTTAACCGATATGTCACCGTATCTCACAAAACAAGAGGGTATATACAGCGTTATTTTACCAATATGCAATGTGGCGTACAACAGGGCCAGTGTCTTTTCTCTCCAGATTTTCTTGTCCCCCCTGTCCCCGCACCGCTGGAGGTTTTGATCGCTGCTTATTGCTGTTTCGCTACTCCCTCAATGTCCACTCTTGCGATGTTCACCCCTGCTACTTGGTGCCACGATGTCCACTCCCGCGATTTCAGTCGCCCCCTTAAAATCCGTATGGGCTGTAGGCCTAGAGTGCAAACGTTTTGAACGCTAGGACTAAAAAGCCGATCGAACAATGACTTCGTGTCTTGGTAAGACGTTCGTCTTGTGATCGCGATTCAGACTCTTGGTCGCGTCGCTATCAAGTGGTTATTACTCGGATGGATGACTGTCTGCAGACAGCTAAACCATTTAGGTAACCAACATTAAGGTCAACTCAGCCTTCTATCCCTCCGGGGTAGGTAAATAGAGTGCCGTTCTGTTTGGTTTGGTTTATGGCGAAACGCGTTAACCTGCGTCGGGTGGCAGGTAACGCTGTGTGATCCCATACTGCTTAAAATCCGTATGGGCTGTTCCGTAGCTCTGAGGTAGGTTTTCATGAAGAGCTATTTAACATTTAACCAACTTGCCGCCTTCAAAAGCTGTAGTGCTTCAACATTGATTTACTGTAGTACTAGGAAGAGAATGACTAGTGTCGAAACACCGCAGAACACCTGCCAACACCGGTACGAATGTCAAGTGTCCTTGAACGTCCTTGAGTGCTTTTGACCACACTTCGTGTCACGCTACTACTTATCGCAGCAGTTTACGTTGGCGCCGTTTATTGCAACTTATTTCACGCCGCACTCGACGAGCACTCCGCGTGCTCTGTGTGTGGCCGCGAAGAGCCGAATGATTAGCACAGTGCACAGCAGTCTTCTCAGCGACAGATGACAACCTTTTATTATGCGCCCATTTTGTTTGTAGTTTCTACTAGCACTCTTAGTAATTTTTTTTTAAATCTCTGTTTTTACAGGGTGGCGGTCGGGCAACCCCGTTTGCTTTTTTCAACTGTTTTTAAGACGTATCGTTTAGCCACAATAAATACGTAACAGACAAACAACAAACAGAATTGTGTGTCATAGACGCAACCGTCAATACGGTCGGCTACTAATGTTTGTTAATGACTCTAGGTTTGATGATGTAAAACGTATACGGATAGCCTATTCGCGGTGTTCTCTGGAGAGAAAGCGTCAAACGGCGGTGGGGTGCTTGGAACTTGAGAAAGCGATTTTAGTGTTCGTTAGTCGCTATAACGTCGAAAACTTTAAAAATGGGGCCAGCGATGTATCTAATCCGTTCAAGCTAGATATTTTTGTCACTTGGTAACGTATTCTATTACTAGCTTACGTCTGTATTTCAGTTTAGTTCAGTTCAGTTTGTACTCTCTTCAAAACAAAATTTCTCAGAGGTTCGTTGCGTAAGTTTGGCTAAAAAGATGAGTTTTCAGCCGAGCTTTGAATTGTTCACGACTGATGGTCGTAGAGCGCAGATCCCCAGGTAAACCGTTCCAGATGAGTGGCGCTGCAACTCGAAAACTCCGTCGGCCGAGCAGAGTTTTTGTTCGGGGAACGAACATATCACCACGCCCAACCGAACGAAGATTGGAGCGACCTGAGACGTCAGACACCGGAATACAGACGCCTTTGAAGTATGCGGGACCTGTGCCACGGATAGAATCAAAGGCAGTAAGTGCCATCTTGGACAGTATTCGCTGTGGCACTGGTAGCCAGTGGAGGACGTCCACAATAACAAGGAAGTGCAATGTAGCATACGTAGGGCCTACATGCGCAATGTAGAGCCTAAACCACTAGAGGTAGTAGGCCTATCTGTTGGCGCTTCAAGGGACCGACTTAAGCAATGCGTCATTTTAGCCAGGTGTGCCGCCAGGGCTTGTCAACAGAGAACGAAATAGGCCTTCTCTTTCGAATGACGAGATCCATTTTAAATAAATGTTTTCGGAAAACCGTAGGCCTATTTGGGCTACTAGCAAGTGCTGTCTGGTCGAACTTTACATAATGCCAGACGTGTTTACTGGTTACGTTTAAAATAAAGCACTACAGCTGCTATCGTCGAACACCGGGGTATCCGCAACAATTTCAACAATTGCATGGCCTATACAAACATTAGCATTAGTGTATGAGTTTGGGGTCAGTAGAAATAATCTCACCAAGGTTTTTCAAATGACTAGGAACTAGACAGATGTAAGAATTTAAGTACAAATGTTTGCGAGCTCGCCTCACTAAAGTTTTGTTAAAATTTTGCTTACAGTTGTTTCTTAGCACACGTTAACAGCACATTGACACACAGTATCACCTTGATTCTTGCTGTTTTTGATGTGAGAGTTTTTGAATGTTGCCGTTATCAGATGTAGGCCTTTTTCTGTTTTTTTTGTACATACGTTTAGGCCTATTGCTAGTACTGTAACAACCGAGCGACCTTAGCTCAGAGTGTATGGGCCATACGACTTGACGTGATGTTTAACACGTGCTTAATATGCTAAAATTTTCTGAAAAATTTTTGCAACATTTGCGAATGTTTTGTTCCATGGGTATATAGCAAAGCGGCAGATTGCGACGGAGCAAAACATATCGCGACATTAGGGGCCTTGTCGACAAGTGCTCTTAAGCTAATAGGAACAGAAAATCACAACATAGCGGGGAGGAACAGAAACAGAAAGGTGATCACAGACAGTCGCTGGAGACTAAACAATAATTGGCTAATATAGCGCCGACACGACGTGTTTGACGATGAATTGCAACGCAGCGGTCAGACTGATTGCACCTGTCGCCCCGTGCGACCACGTTACCAGTACGCTGCAACAATTACACTGGCGTCGGTGCAACATGCCTACCGCGACGCATAAAACCCGTGTCTGCTGATGCATTTGATTCTCAAGCACCGTCTTATCTCACTGACATTACGTGAGTTCATGTTTCGTCGAAAAGTGGGATTATCGCTTCGGTCGACACTTTCTCTTAGAATAAATACCAAGATAATCGGAAACGCAGCTAACACCAAAGTTAATCCGAGCGTTACCGATTAACACCAGACAGCTCAAATGCAAAAGAATAGGCGTATTTTCTTAATCCCTAACGATTAGAAACTTTCTAATCGGTTTTCAGTTCACTTTTTTTCTATGGATAAGAAGTAAGTTAATCAGATTCGGTTTTTAGCGGATGTCAGATTAAGCGGATGCCGATTAGAAAAAAGATAATCCTACTTCTCGACGAAACATGAACTCACCTATTGGATTAGGTCAATTTTTTTTGAAACTATAGTCTAAAACTCACAACATTCGCTAATACGAAAATTGTGGTGTTGACTTTAGTCTTATACCAAACTTTGATCGTCGCCTAAGCGATATATGACCTTAAGCATTGTCACACAAACAGAGAGTGTCACATCACGAACACGACTTCGGTCTGGCAACAGTCTTCGCAACAAACAGCGTTATAGGGGATGGGCCAAAAATAGCGATAGTTTTATTACAAATTGTTTCTTAAAACTAACAGTAAAAAATTTTGAAAATCGGTTAATATTTGGTGAAATTATGAGGTATACAAAAATGGTGCCATTTCGCCCTCCCTGTACATGTAGCTGTAAGCTACAATTTTTGATGACTTGGTTTATATAGCTAAATGACACAAATGTTTTAAATATATAAAATGCATACCTACTGGCGACAGTTGCTGCAACAATTGCAAAATTTTTCTGCCACGTATTTACCGTACTGTAATTAAATACCGGTAACATTATTTTAATCTCGTAAACTTATAACTTACTGGCTTATTTAAGTACTTACTTAATTTATTTTTAGCGTAATTACTAGTTAAATTACCGTTAAGGTTAATTAATGTTAATGTTAATGCGGATATTCCATTGTAATTAATTACATAGGTTAATTGAACAATTATATGTTTTAATTATTACCTGTCGCTTTATGCTCTATTTTAAAACTATTTAGTTACTGTTTTGGTTGTAGAAGAACAAATTGCTTGCAAGACCACCAAAAAGCAGTCTCGACGACGTCACAGGCAAGTAAAAGCCAAACTTATAAAAGTAAACCTTTTCTTTAGTTTATTTGTTATTTTAGAATTTCGTGTGCGTAGAAAAACTGCCAAAAATTGATTAATTATCACGCGCTGTTCGTGATCTTTAACCGCTGGAAGTAACGATCATCGTTTTCGTGAAAAGTTTAACATTCAGCCGAAACTTTGTTGCCTCTAGGAACGACTTTGTACTGATCCACAATATGATTAATTTTATTAGTGTGGTAATCGTGTGGTGATGGTGTTTAGGACGATATTCAGTAGCGAGCAGTTGCGGCTTCTTGAACAAGCGTTTGATGAGACACATTATCCCGACACAGCAAGACGAGAGACGCTCTCACTCAACACATGTCTCAGCGACGACAGAATACAGGTTTGAATAGTTTTCAAAGAGACAAAAGTGTATGTAACTTTTTATGCAAACGCATCTCAGAGCTATGGAGCGTCACCTGCCATATGCCACCCGACATGGGTTAACGCACCCATCCTCAAAAGACTAATACTCGATTTATCTACCCCGAAAGGATGAAAGGCTGAGTTTTGCTGCAGGTCTGGTTATAGGCTTATATCAAGATGGTTTATAGGGTGTTTACACGATCCAGCAAACGTCCAGCAAACGTCCAGCATTAGCACGTGTATTTTGAATACATTTGCTGGAAGTTTGCTGGACGTTTGCTGGATCGTGTAAACACCCCATTAAATATCCGCAGATAGTTACTCATTTTAGTAGTACACTGTACACTAAACCGCCACCAAATAATATTCAATACAGTTAAAACTAATCACTATGTTTGTAATTAATAATATTTGACTATTTCAACATACTCCGATCAGCATATTTTGGTTTGGGCACACCAATGCTAAAAGCATTAAAGATGACGGCTATTGCGACTGCTACAGTAGCGTGGTGTTTCCGTTTGTCTGTCACACTTAACTTGCTGAAGCGCCGGGCAAAATGAGATGCTTTTTGACAATAATTTGCGGGTACGTAGCCCTCAAATATTATATGTGACCTGGTTCCCTGACTTGAAGGAAAACTTTGGAAAGGGTCGATTCTTTTTGTCAAAATTTGCAATGTGAAAAAAAATTAACGTTGGGGATCAACCGACACAATATTTATATTAAATTTTACGACAACCTATAACCAACTAATACAAAAAGCCCAGCGTTCGCTAGGATAGCCGACCGCACTGGTTGTCAGTGATTTTTAAGGTCATCCACGATCAATAATTTTCATGTCATTTGAAAGCCAATATGCGACTTTCTATCAGTGATCAATAGCAACCTAGGTTCTATCTCTCACCGTTTCTGAGATATCGCCAGTTTTCCGTTAAAAAGCCTCTTTCCTTCAACCTCCAATTTAAAAATGTTGCTCTTAAAAGATCGTTGAAATTTTGCATGCCCGAGTTTCACACGCATGGCTAATTAATTATTTGTGCAAAGTTTTTCTCTACGACCTACCCGTTAACCACAATACATCCGTTACAGACGGACAGAGAAACGAACGGAGGGACGGTCAACAACCATGCCAATAGCTTGACCGTTACTTAAATACGGTCGGCTAAAAATAGCAGCATTTAAAAGGGATTCTACGTATATTATTATCACTCAAACTAATCGTTGAGTGCTGTTTGACTGTGAAGGTCTGGTTTCAAAACAGACGAGCAAAGTGGCGCAAGACTGAGAAGACGTGGGGTAGGACCGGCTGCAGTATAATGGCAGAGTACGGCTTGTACGGTGCCATGGTCAGACACTCGCTGCCACTGCCAGACTCCATCGCTAAACACGCCGCAATAGCATCATCATCGTCAGCAGCAGCAGCAGCAGTTAGCGTCAACGGCCGTCATGACGACGTGCCTTACACGCCGTGGCTCGTCAGTAAGTAAAAGCATAACCGTTTGAGACTTACGTAATTGAAGGCTATGCAGTTAGCTTACTTAGGCCTACAAATTTGTTCATCAGCTCACGTCGCAACAAAGAAGAAACACCGAGGCTTTTAGTCATCGATTTCCGTGTTTGTCTCCATGTTCGTATGTGTCTGTATGTTCGTCTGTTTTTGTGTCTCTATGTATGTGCTGTCATTTATCTCATAATTGGTAGAATCAAATCGCCAAAGTGCAACCTTTTGACAACGTTTTATTAAGTTTACATCCTAAAACTTGTGAGAACTTTCAAATTTAAAAAGTTTAGAAGTTTTTCTGCCTTTTCTCGTTTGTTTTCTGCTGCCAATTATGGTGAAATAAAAATTGCCAAAAGTCGTCCCTGACAAAATGCGGTAATGACATTGCGGGTTTTCTTGGGATGGTGCAGCTGTTTACCAATCTATTTTTACTTTAAACTTAGGCCTACTTTATGCAAAACCCATCTGTAACAGCAGAACAGGCAAGCCGGTACTCACTACTCGATTTGCTACCCGGTCGCCCCGAATGGAACGCTGAGTTGACCTTGTCCATTGGTTATATATGTACTTCAATGTTTGCTGCCATATAGGCTACCGTATACATCATTTGCGTGAAAAGCAACTAGTGGAATTTGGTTTGTTGTGCGTCGGAAATGACGTAGGCATGCACCGGAAGTCGCTAGAGGCCGATGCTTGGCAACAATGACGTCAAACGTAACGTAATTCTGTCAGGGCCGACAGCGTCTCGAGCGTCCACAAAACTCGACACAGCGACGAACTGCATCAGCTGAGAAATGTGTTTCAACGCACTGCAGTTCTGCGCAGTATATGATCGCGTCAGTGGCGTCGTGCTAAGGACAGGGGGGGTGCAAAGTTAATCGAAGGATGAGGGGCAAGTGCCTCGCCCCCCCCCCTAAATTTTGGGCTGTCGGAAAATTGATGGAAATTTTTTTTGTCGAAAATGTAAAATTGCTGGCTAAAACTCCCGGTAGAAAGAAGTTTAAAAGCAAAATTAAAATTCTAAGCTCCCATATTCTTCACTGTCGGCAATTTGTGTCGGAATTCTCTTAAAAATTTGTAGTGTCTGTCCAAAAATTGCAACTTTAGAATAAGAGCGGATCAAGTCGCATTTTGGTCATTTTGGGAGTTTTTGATTTTTCGCATCATCGTTACATATTCTACGTAGTGGACTATGTGGCAGACAATAATTTTTACGATTTATATGTTTATTTTAGCATATTAGTATTTTGCACAAATTGTCTACTTTAGTGTAAAAATAATTACAGCGCTAAAAAGCTGAAGCTAATTGCTTTCCAATGAACCTAGAAAATCGAGACTTGGATCATCGAAATCTACGTTCAATGCTAAAAATTTCATACGCATCTTGTCTATGTCTATCTTAATTGGTTTCGGCGCATTTCGCTCTTGCAATGTGTCTCGCAGCCCGAAATCGCCAAAAAATCCATAAAACCCCCTATTTTAGCGTTCAAAGTCATTCAAGGTCATTGAATTGGGCGCCAGTCGAAAGCCAGTGTACCATATCCTATTAGTGATTAATAATAAAACTAGGCCCTATCTGGCACCGTTACTGAGATACAGCGACTTATTGGCCAATAATCGCAAATTTTGCCCACCCCCTTTCATTTAGCGTTCTCGTTCGGGGTGACGTTTTTTTTGAATTTATGAAAAAAATTTACGGTTCCTGAAACTAGAGTTTTCAGGCAGCCGATGGTGAAGATTTGGTGATCCTAGCTTGCACCGTTTTTGACTGATCCACCCGTGTGACGGACAGACAGACGGACGGACGGAGGGACAGACAAACAGAATTGCGATGGCTAAGACGCGCTGAAAGCAGTAGCTGCTTTCGCGCGTAAAAACACGATCGTCAGCAAAAAATACCATTTTGTTATTGTTTACGTTGATTGCGTCAACTAACGTCACTTTCGATCGAGCGACTGTATTAGGCTATGTAACGCCATACCCCTATTGGTAACGAAGATATTTTGTTATCGATATTCGATTTTAATAACTCCACCAAAAATCATATTTTCTAACAAAATTTGTTGATCGCTTCAGCAATTTATTGGAAATTAAGCGTACGAAATATTATTCAAGTTCGTTCAAATTCGACATTTCTGTTGTACAATGTATAGGGGTTTACTTTTTCCTAACACATTGTATTTAAATACAGTTTTGTAGTAACAACGTCGAAACCATTTTTGTCATAGATTTTGTCATACATTTTTTTAAAGTAAACTCTAATGATTAGCAAAAAAACATTACGTGTTGTTGTCAATATTCAAAATTTAACGTTTACTCCGACAGTAACCGCCACCAGTAGCGTTTACGAGATGACAACTGATATAGCAAAGGCGCGCAGAAAATCTACGAGTGAAACAAGTGCCAACGGTTGCAGTCTGCAAGCACACTTAAAGTAAACAAAGGTCGAATTTGAAGTTTTATGTAAATAAGCTGTTTAGGATATCATCATTACCGTCCTCATCATGAGTGAGGTTGTTTGTGCGTCATTTTTGGAGCCATTTTCTCAGCCAATCGTTTCACTTTGTCATACTTCTTTCAATGGCTGTTTGGTTTGAAGGCGGTCACGTGACGATACGTGTAAAATACAGTATAAAGTTATACGTAACCACGAATTGAAATTTTGGTGACGATTCGAATCAAAAAAACTATTTTACAGGTTTTTGGATTTATTGTAAACCTAAGTCTTGTAGATAACAAAAAACAAATAACAAGATACGGTGCTCGGCGAATGTTTAAACTTTCCGCGAGTACTTTTTGTGTTTGTTTAAAGTAGTTACTAAAATATGTTATCTCGATCAGTAGTAGTTGAACTTGTCTTGTCTGAACAGAATAAGCTTCGTAACTTGTATATGTACTGTCGTGCTATATTATATCACGCAAGCATTCCAGTCATTATCGCACAGTGATAGATCAAAAATGTTTTTGAAGGGCCAGTGGGCACAACTACGCGAATTAAATGAGTTGCCAAAGGCCCAACCCGACCCGGTTTTACGGGAGCTTTCTGGTAAAATCTGGGATCGATCTGCAGTCGCAAACGATTTGATACCCGTATGCCAGTTTTAGTGCATTCTGAAAGCTCATAGGCAAGGTCAACATTCAACAACTTTTGAACTAAAAGCGATAATAGTTTTTAAACTCCTGCCGATGGTGCCGCCACCTAACAAACAAAAACGCATTCTCAACTCCATCTCCTCATGTAAACAATCTTGCATAACTCAGAATACGCAAAAATATATTTGAATCGCCACCAAAATTTAAACGCATTTTCTTCAAGTTGATAACACATAATCTTGCGTGGAAACTAATAAACCGACCAATTAAACGACATCTTTACGGAGAGGGTAAATAAGAAGCGATTCGGTCAAGGCCTATTTCACCTTCATGTTTGAGAGGGGCTTCGTGCCCCATAATATGCCCCTTTGCATCTGCTAATGTCCTTGTAATTAGTAGCAGCAGCAGCAGTATCAGACCAGTAATCCTAGCGACTGATTGGTGTAGTAGCCAGATTGCCTCCAGCGCCAAGCGAACGTTCGTTCACCTGCTCCAGCCATACGGCTACCTTCTTACGTGACTCTGCAGCACAAAACGATTGTGCACAATATCACGGACTGCAGACACATAATTAAGCTGACTGCGTAATATTTTTTTCGGTGAACCAGTTACTGCATGGCTGGAATTAAAACGGTGTGCGTTCGCCTGTGTTCGACTGTTCAGTGGTTGTTAACACTGTTTGATCGCCGTTAATTTTTAGCCTTTATCACATTTAAAAGTTGTTTTTTTTTATTTCGGACGTGAGGCTTTTATCATTGTTATTACTATTTTTTGTTTATTTTTTGATGTATCTCGGTACTTATTTTATTTTCAACATTTCTGTTTTGTTTATAATAACTTAAACCAGAGAACGGTAACAGTATGATGGTGATTTCAGAGACTGAGCATTATGAAATTTATAAAATTAATAAATAAACCATTTACACTGTTGAAAGATAGACAAAATCTGTATTGACATTTAAATTGCTTAAGTACATAATCGGTTGTTCAGTATCGAAAGTCCAGTACATGCAAAAAAAATTTACAAAAGTTAATCCGTATTGAACGAAAACAAAAACAACGGCGATATTTACATAACATAACAAGAAATCTGAACTAATGCTCATGAGACGCGCGAAAGCCTATAGCAGTTCATGTTCGCATGCAGGTTTTCTTGGTCTATTTTGAATTCCACATCCATTATGTCGCAATTCACTATTCTGCAGCCGAAAATCGCAAGAAAAATCACTAGAAACCCCTATATTGGGGTTTAAGGTCACTCAAGGGCATTAACGTTGATAGAACTAAAAAGCACGTCACCAGTGCTTGTTATAATAAGCATCATGTTTGTGCATATCTGCAACCGTTTTCACACTAGGCAAGCCAATAGCGGAAAATGACCATTTTAGGAGATACCCCTATTTGACACCGTCGTGCACAGGCCTCGTTGAACACAGGAAATCAAGACGTAGACCGCTGAAATTTACATTGAATGCTGAACATTTCTTATGAGAGTTGTCTTAAGCTATCTCTAGCCGTTTCGGCGTTATTTGCGTTTAAAATGTGTACCGCAACCCAAAATCGCAAAACAAATTTATTGAAACCCCCTATTTTGGGGTTCAAGGTCATTCAGGGTTATTGATGTTGACCCCCTAAACAGCCTATCGCCAGTGTTTGTTATAAGAGGTATGTCTGTGCCTGTCTGCAACCATTTTTTTGGCGCTGGGCAAGCCAATACCGGCAAAATAACGTTTTTTAGAAGGGGTGCCCCTCTTTCTCTTTATTGTTCGTGGAAACCCTTTTCACCCAGCATCATAAAATTGTTACGAAATACTAAAAGTCTCTAAGTGAAAACCCGAAGCCTCTATCTTACCTGGGCTTGGATTGGTACCGGGTCGTGACGGACAGACGGACAGACGGACGGACACCAAGCCAGAATTACCATAATTAATACGCGCTATAGCTAGTTGTGTTAGCTCTCGCGCGTAAAAATTGTACAAGAATACATCACAACAGTTAAAATAAACAAAATACTAAAAGAACTTTTTTTAAAATTACGCAGTGTTACTCAATAACACAATCTACAGGCCTACTTCACTCGCACAGAATCGAAACTAATTACTAATTGATTATAACAGTTAAATATTTTGATTAATCAACAGCAAACAGCAAATTTTATAAGCAAAACTTCAAAAAGATGCACAACCGGGGTCCTTGCAAAAGTAATAAATTAACATACAAGCTACGTCGTGCGTGAAAGACTACGAAAGTTCGTTTTCAACTTTATCTAGACTAATATCAAAGTGACCGATTTTCGAAATTTTATAATCCGCTATGTCGGAACCGGATTAACCGATGACCTTTCAGTGACAATCATGGAATGTCAATGATATGGACATATTGAGATCCGTACAGCTTATTCGGCATATATCCATAGACAGCGATCGCTAAAATGTTAGAAGTCAGCTATGGCGATGTGGTCTCGTTTCATGTGCTCTCACTAAGTCCTCGGGGCGAACAGCAACATTAGCTTTTACATGCCAACCCATTAGCATCTGCAGAGCTGTTGTTTGTGACCGAAATATCACTTGACAAAAGTTTGTCGTTCGCTACCGTAATATCAGACCAACAATTGCCATTTTGAGTAAGTAAATGTGAATTTATATAGCGCATTCCGTTGAAAAGACCTACAAATTTTGAGCTAAAAATTCCTCATTTTGGCAAGAATTAGGGCAAAATTTTGAGCACCCATAATATTTTCTGCCAAAAATTCGCCGTGGTTCGTCGGAAAATTGCAAGTGTTTTTGTTTCTCAACTTTTTAACTAGCGACGCCGTTATATCAAGCATTATCTCATGACCTATAGCCTAATTATAGCAGTCCACCGGTTGCTCACTATAGTGGCTGGAGTGTTATAAGTGCCCACAATTTTACTTTACTCTAGCGTAACGACTGATAACGTCTCGCGTTTGTATATTACACATGCGTCCCGGCAGAACACACCGTCGATCACGGCCACGAAATAAATACGTTTCAACACCGTTTATTGTGTGTTATGTCTGGTTACACTCGCATAATTCACTGTAGACTGTGTTAAAATTTATACTTAAAATAAAGAAATTAAATAATTTGACTGTCATTCTACAGCAAAATAAACTGCAATATTGGCAAGGTTGTCAGTAATAAAACTGTGACAAGTAATTTAGGCAATGCTTGAGTGACGAGCGACAGCAACAGTGCTATCACCTGCGAAATCAATATACAACGTGCAATAAAATAGTAATGCATGTTAGAAGAGTACCCAAATCTGAGGCCTCCGTACAGAGTATTTCTTGAACCTAAAGAATCAAAACTTAAACGGGTGAAATCTACGTTTTTATGCTAAAAATTCTATTCGCAGGTTTTCCTGGCTATTCTCTATAATTTCGGCTCAGTTCACTCTTAAAATGTGCGCCGCAGCGTAACATCGTAAAGAAATTACTTATATTCGCTATTTTAAGAGTTCAAAATCGTCTAAGATTATTAATGTTGATACCTCCGGAAAGCTCGTCAACATTGCTTGTTACGATAAGTAGCAAGTCTGTATCCGCAACTGTTTTCACGCTAAATACGTAAATAGTAGCATAAATGGCGCATTTACAAAATACCAAAATTTAATGCTTTCGTTCTGGAGCCTTCTTAAACCTAAAGGACCGACATTTAAACCGCTGAAATTTACGTTAAATGTTAAAAGTTTTATATGCACGTTGTCTTGGCCTATCTCCAGCCATTTCGGCACAATTTACTCTTGAAATGTGCGCCGCGGCTTTAAATCGTAAAAAATGCTAAAATTTTCCATTTCATAAATCCAAAGTTGTTTAACATCATCAATGTTGGTACCTCCGAAATGATCGCCATTGATGCGTTTTATGATAAGCAAAATGTTTATCTGCAACTGTTTTTACGCTAGATAAGTCAATAAAGGTAAAATAACGACTTTCCCACTTTTACGTTTTTGTTCGAAGGAAACCCCGTCACCCAGTGGCACGAAATTTTGTCGCAAAAAACTAGAATCCTTGTGGCAGCCACAGTAAAAATTTCGCGATCCTAGCTTGCGCCGTTTTGATAGGCCTACAGTCGCTAAGTGATACGAACGGACGGATGCCTCTACAATAGCTAAGACGCGCTGTCGCGAGTAAAAATCGGACAATAAGTCCTGTTCGATAAAGTTGGTGGCCTATTTCTTCATCTTGTGGCAAATAAGAGTAGGTATTTTAGACACTAAACAATCGATTAGTATGTCAGAAATTATTCGAGATCGAAATCACGAATTATCTGTTACTTTTCAAAATTAATGTTTGTTTATTTGACGAATTTAGTGAATTTGAGTATCTTGCGTCAAATCATCCTCTCGCCGTTTTGTGGGAGTTATCAAACTAAACCAAGACTTATACCGCTGACAATACAGTCAATGTCGATTTTTCTGGTTTGCATTTATATACCGAGAGATCCGTTAAATATAAGCCACCAAATCTCACAAGTTTTATAGCTTCATAAAATATATGCCACACTTTTAATGATTTGTGGCTAGACTGCTTTAAGTGCTTTTCCGCGCATTGTAAATATTAGAAACCGATAACCGACAATAATATTCTACACGGTAATGTAGGTACGAATTCAAGATCTCTCTGGTAGCTTCTAATATCACTTTCTTGCAAACTGATTGTTGACAGCACCGCTGGAGTAAAGATAAAACGAAAATTCGACAATATTTGATTCAGTACATGACGAAGAATTTGGCGACTACTGGGCCGCTGAGCCGGTGCATATAGGCTACAATGTGGGCCTACAATGAACTACTGTTTAACGAGGCATAACATTTACGTACACTAAGCGTTATTATTGGTTAAGCTAACGATAAAATCGTACGCGTAAAATAAAATAACACAAACAAAAAAAATAAAAGAAATAAGGTATAGCACAGTACACAAATATTCAAATATTCAATAACACAATCTACCACTTACTGGCACAAAACCGAGGTTAAAAGGTATTAACTATTATGCACTTGACATAATGTAATAGGTCATTAGGTCATTAGGCCTAACCATAGGTATATGTGGTAAAGCAGTATCACTGTAGGCTGTAAGTTTTTCCCCAGTCACGTGATCTGAGCGTAAACCAACATCAGTAGGCTAGGTCTATCTCGTGAAGGCTGAGTGCATACAGCATCAGCAGCAGCAGTAGGCGGCATAGCATGCTCGACATAAAGTAATAGGTCATTAATCTCAAACTAGAGACAGAAACCGTTCTGGATACAACAGGGATGGATCGAAACGCGCCTAGACGAGATCGACCTCGTAATCGGTGGAGTAAAGCGACTTCAAGTACTGCGAGACGCGCCGGGTTAGGCTCGTCTTGCGTTCGGCGACACAACTGTGATCACGTGACAGCCTACCGGCCACGTGATGGTCGTACACGGGGTCACGTGACTGAACTCCACTAAGGGCTTGCGTTCGGCGATGTCCTTCTCGAGTCGTTCGCGCGTCTTCTGAGGCAGCAGCAGTCGCATGTGGTCGCAGAGCGCGTTGCGACGAATGTGCCAGCGCGGGCACTGCATCGCAGCCTTCAGATAGGCGTCAGCAACCTCCGAGTTACTGCGGCTCTGGTGAGGCTGACAAGGCGGTAACCAGATGAAGGTGGACGTCGACAGAATGCCGCGCGCGATGGTCGAAGGTCCGTCGTGCGGTTCCTCGTCTTTCCTCTTCACCTTCGCACTTTCCGACTGCGCGCACACACGAATAGTTTGGGCCTACTGTAGTTTATGTAAGTATACTTTTATGCCGATAAATGCCAGGGTGCTTTAGGAAGTGCACATCAAACCACCTGCTCTGTGTTCGCTATTTTTGTAGACTTACATGCGTCTGTTGCCACGTATTTTTGCTAAAAATCCCACACGTAACGTATTAGTGAACTCAACTAAAGCCAAATGCTTGGGAGTAAAATTTCGATGAAATGAATGAACCAAGCTGATGCCAAGCTACCGCTTAGATAACAAGGTGTCAGCTCGTTTCTGGCTCACAGTGTATATCGCGGTGCATAATGTTAACATTGTAACTTTGTGTAATCTGGCGATAATCTCGCTATTAAAAAAATAAAACTAACTTACTTACTTACTAAATACATAACATGCGTACGCTAACGCACACTTTATCCGCTCAAAAGGCACAATGCCGTAGAATGCCAGGCCTATGGGCAACTTATAGAGCAGACGAAAAACTGGGTATAAGGGACGCGCAGTTAGTTCACATAAAACTGAACAGTAATGTTAACAAGGCCAGAGCAGTCAAGGTCAAGGGTAAAAAGTTTGTGGTCAAAAACAACAAAAAAACAAGAAAAGTTCTAATTGGAAATTAAATTGGTAGCGCCAAAATCGATTAAGTAAGTAAAGAAAGTGGATCTTGAAAGGTCATTCAACGGAGGTTAAATAAGAGGAATACGAGCCAGTCCGCCAAAATTTTGGCCTTCAGTTCGTAATCAAGGCTAACCCTGTTAGGTCAACAGTTTGGCAAAGTCAAGGCCAATGACTAACACTGCTGGTAATGGAAATCTTGTCTAATATGTAGAGCAACACAGTGTTAACATTAAGATAAGCCTAGGCCTATATTGGTGTGACAATAATAGTAAGAGGCTGTACGCGGCTCAAGAAACGCGGGCACTGGTGCCCGATTTCCGCAAGAGTAGTCCGTCTTTTCAGTCATTGTACACCTTGTCTCATTTTCCGATCAAGTCTGCACGAAACGTAATCAGGATAATTCTGTTTACTGAATTAATCCGTCGGGAGCCGCTAGCCTACAGCCTACAATAATACACATCGTCTCAAAAACAAGCTACTTTTGTGTTTTAAATAGATCAGTGAAACATTGGCCATTTTTTTAAATGTTTGGTACGTAAGACATCGCGAAGAAACTTGACGTAAATATTCACCTCACTTTAATACTGTCGCTACACCACATTGTGAAATTCAGAAGTCGTACTTTTACCGTTTACAGCAATGAATTCATACCGGGTATCGCATGCGTCCGCTTAGAAATGATTAACTAAATAGCGACAAACACGACTGACAGGTTAACCTTTTTCAAAAATCACACGTGTCACATCACATCATTTCTATTCAGCATGTGCGCACAATGTCAGCCTCCAGCACAAATGCAGGCGCGTAGACGTTGACGCAACTCGCCAGCAACACGTTCAATAACCGCCAGATCTCAGTTCAATAGTGTATACGATTAATGTTGAATAAGCAACAGATTTTCAATAATTTTGCGGTCTTAGAATAATGTTCTGAGCCGATGCATGGGCTACCCAGCATAAATTCATTGTTGCACACGGCCAACTACGGTACTCCACCTTTACTGGTGAAAGGGAGTCGCGACCCTTCCGTGAGGAGCGAGAGACTGCCGACAGTCGTTGTGGCATTGTAATTTTTTGGCTTAGCACGTTCTACACTCACTTTACACTGCCAAGTTCTCAACTACCCGTCGTGGTCCGGATTCTTCAACAAGTTGAAGGTTGATCATCTACTAAAGAAGAAAACGACTTTTAAATTTCACAAAGTAGTGTAACAAGGATATTATATCTGTATATACATTTTTGTGGGTGTAAGTTTTTGTGTCGTTGTATTTTTTTACTACCAATATTCTTGGTGAATAAAAGCAATATGTGTAATATAGCCTATAATATGCGTTTATTTTCCTCGTGTACAGCAAGTAATACAAAAAGTACCGGTACAAAAACATCGACGCACAATAACACAGAAATATCAGGCGAGAAATGCGATAATGCACCGCGCTATATATTCAACTTCATACACCATGGTCTAATGGTTGCGCATAAGTGCATAAACACATATTAAAACAGGTTCACGCAGTAGGCATTTTACGATTCTGTCTACCGATGGACGCAGTATCGTTTGTTTCTCACCTGTGGATCAGATGTCGCCTGATTGTGCGATGAGCACGTTGCTTGTTCGCGGCTACAGCAGCTGCTGCTGTTACATGCCTGCTGACGATGCTCGTGGAGGGTCTTTAATCCTGTCGCCGAGTTCCTACAACCCTGTATAACAGAGTTACCAGAATTCGAGTAACCGAGTTCCTAGTATCCGAGTAGAGGAGTTTCTAACACTAAGTTTTCATGTGACCAATTTCTTCGCCAACTCCGAGTCACCGAGTTCCTAGAACCTGGCTCGGCGGCTGAGCCGTTGAGTGCCGATGACTTGTTCAGCCTCTCGGGCACCTGACCGGCGGAAGTCACGTGGACCAGCTGTTGCTGAGGCTGCACGCGAACGACTGCGCAGCCCATTAACGACCACATCTGCGTCTTCAATACAACAAACAAATACGATACACTGCATGAACTCATAGATGCTGCATGTCAATAACCCAGGGTCGACAACTCATTCATGATGCATTTATTGTGTCACCACATGAGTAGCGATAGGCGTGGTGTAGTGGTAACGCGTCTGATCCGATCAGCGAAGTTACTGTACGCCGGGCCCGGTTAATACTGCGATGGGTGACTGCCATATGACAAGTGACGCTCCGTAGCTTTGAGATGGGTTCGCTCATTAAGAGCTATATTCGGACCCATTCGGACCTAGCACAGTGCACAAAGCATCAAAAAACGTACGTATCATTGAAAGATGGGAAATAATAGGCCTACATTTATTCCACAGAAAAAACGCCAGACTAGAAGCATAAATACGATGATGATCTGGCACATGACATGATAATAAGAAAATGTGAAGCACTGATGGCCGGCATTCCAGCAATCCGTATTTTTTATCGTTAGCTATATGGATGTCTATGCATGAAATTTGGCTAAAACACATTTTTCTCAAATCGTGAATAACAGAAGCGGTTTCTGTGTTGTAGTAGTAGATGACATCGATGTAAACAACGTGAAAGTCGTCAATATTAATTGGTCTGGACCAATGTATACCTAATAGAATAATAATATGCATGCGATAAACGTTTGCAAGGCATAAAACTTATAACTGCTCTACCTACACTTTTGACACCGTTGCGAAAAATTTCAAATTTGGCAAGACGCCGTTTTAAATTCTGGTTATCGTTAAGTTTTAGTTTTAGCATTAGGGTTTATCGCACACGTAATTGCAGATTGGAGAGAACAGAATGTTATTGTTGTGCAGCGGCGTCGCGAGGTGAAAAAAGTTGGGGGAGAGTCATGCAGTTACAATATTGCAACAAACAGCTGCATCTTTCCTCAAAGTAGATCATTGCTGCTCGCAATTTTTATTCTGCCGCTAATTTTTCTCGACAAAGCCATTTTCAGCCACAAATTTTGCATATCACAGGCTGCACGGTAGCGCAGCACTGTTGTAAGGGTGACCAGCCATTTCAATGGAAGAACCCAAAATTTGATCCCCTGTATATCCCAAACCGCTTACTTTTACCGAATTCAAATTTGCACAGATGATTATGTCCGGCATATCTCCTGCTATGCAAAATTTGGTAAAAAATCCATTCACGGAGGCTTTTTCAAAAATAGGTAAGATATAACGCTAGCGAAATTTTTTGTACATTTTCTTTCCTTTTTTGCCGTCCTCTACAGGAAAAACGACTGAACTAATTTTAACGCATGATGGCTCATATGACGCGGTTTCGCGCAAGGAAGTGCTTTTGAAAAATTACAAAATTTAAATTTAACATTTAATCTATTTTTTCACAAAAATATGAAAAATTACAATGGCGCTTATGGGAAAAATTAGACAATGCTTTAAACCATCACAACTCTGGCTATGTATAAGATAGAGTCGTAATTTTTGGTTCCAATATGGTATGGTTTTCGGGGTCGGCCAATTTAACGGTGACATTGTGTGTTTTCTTTCTGTTCTGTCTCTAATTGCTCTGTTTGTGTTGTTGTATTTTCTGTTTCTTGTCTGTCTTGCTGTCACAAGTTGACGAACAAAGGTTTATATATATTTAATCCTAATTGACCTCTCTTGCCATGGCAACGAAATTTGAAACAAAATTGGCCATAACTCGGTTCCTTTAAAAGACAATTGCGCGCTGTTTGCACCTACCACCTTATTTTCGGCCCCGGGCTATCCGATGGTGTCATTTAAATGTTTTCTTTGCTGACCCTTGTTGCCATGGCAACGAAATTTGGGACAAAAATGACTATAACTCGGTCTGTGTAAAAGATATTTGCAAAATTTTCGAGTCAATAGGGGGGTTTTCGGGGATGGGCCATCGAATGATGCCAAAGAAATTTTTCCTGGAGCGACCCTCGTTGCCATGGCAACAAAATTTGGGACATAATGAGTTAAAACTCGGCTTACGTAAATGGTATATCAAAAATCTTTGCGTCAGATGGGGTGTTTTCGAGGTCGGTTTATTTTGGTATTGACAGTCGCCTGCGCAGTTATGCGAAAGCGCACATAGCCTATGCACTTTCGCAAAAATCATACGTTAAATATACGCAAAATCGTTATTATCTACTAACAAAGAACAAATCTACATTTTCTAACACTGCTATAATTAACTAATCAGACGTTAGATTAGTATAACATTCTAAAAGTTAACGACAGAATCTTCTAATTTGAGAGCTGCTTAAAGCGAGATAGGACACCCGTCTGCTTTGCACGTAAATTGATAGTAAACCCATTTTTGCGAGATCTTTGCTCCTATAAGGGGGTTTTCGGGAATGTGCCATCGAATGCTGCTAATTGCATTTTTCCCGACCGACCCCCGTTGTTATGGCAACGAAATTTGGGACAAAGATTGGCTATAACCATTACACTATTACACAATGTCAGAAGAATTTTGCTGACTGTGTAATGGTAAAGTTTGAATTTTTAAATTGTGATTTGTGCTGTTTTATATCTACAACCACGATGTCACCCTTACACTGTTTATAAACTGAACAGTTTTTTTTACAAAAAATATAAAAAAAATTGACAAAAAGAAACTATTCTGACAGACTTAAATTTAGGAGAATAAACAATTGTCCCCTTCTTTTCCGTCAGTGCCTTTGCCACGGCGCTATTGTTGTGTATATACTAATATACCAGGAGCAGTGCTAAGACTTGTATTTAGTTTTCATTGACCTAACAAAAACGTTCGACTTCGTGAATTGTCCAGATATATAAAACAACCAGAGCTCTCAAAGCTTTGCCAGGAATAGTACTGCTGCCACCTGGCCACCACAACGGACTATCAGTTTGGCTCACGACCAATCTCCTATGATCAAAAATCTGCAAACAATCCGGATAGCCACCCAAATTTCATCAATTTTTTTCTTGGCCCAGGCCCAGCCACCTCTCCGGTTTTTTTCAAAATATTAGGTTATTACAATTTTTCTCAAGTTAGCTTTAATTGAAGACAAGTAAACAGAGCGCAAAACATGACTTTCGGTTTGCCAAAAATAGGACTAACTAGAAAGCAATCATAGCTCGCAGGTATTTCCGCCAAGTGCTTGTCAGATTGTAATGTAAATTTCACCTACGCGTTTCAAACTATAGTTGCATTTTCCACAGTGACCTAGTTCTACGTGACCTAAAAACCGTGATTGGATACACTGTTGCTTTGCCAGCGGTTCCCGTATGCCCGCTTTAACCCAATGGTAACGAAAATTTCAAAGTGCTCCAGAATCCAGGATTCCTGCCGGATTGCCCCCGGAATTGAATCACCTGTAGCTTATGCCACGCCCGACATACCGTCAAAATTTCAGAAAGATTCGTCCATAACTTTGTGAGTTATCTTGCTAACACACAAACAAACAAACAAACAAACAAAAACCAGCAAAAACATAACCTCCTTGGCGGAGGTAATAATGATAACGACATTAATACGACTTACCGGTATGACATATCATATGACCTATCGCTGATCACAACGCGGCAAATAAATGAGCCGAGATATTATGCCGTTTCACATCATCATCGGCTTCATTTTGAACCACGTGAGGTATACGTTATAGTGCTATACCGTTGCTGCTCGTTACCACTCACTGGTAGCGGCGATCAATCAGCTAGGAGCAATGTAGAAGAGCTCTGTTTTTATATGATCAATGAAACCCACACAGGTCTGTCTACCTGCTGCTGCTGCTGTTGCTGCTGACAACCAGTGCAGATGCTGTAATTATTATAACCTACTGCAGTGTATCGCTAGTGCACCAACTGTCAAAACGTGTCCAAAGCGACGGCAATGAACTGAGCTCAACTGCAATATGTCCATTCGCTTACTTTCAATGTATTTCAGTTTATTTCGCGAAGTTGTACTCAGCGAGTTCAGTTCCGCCCAGTTTATCACTGTCGTTTCGTGCATGCTTTGAATCGACAGAAACCCGACCTTAATAATGCTGCGTATTTATTGCTATTCAACAGTGAGTCTGTTGTGACAAGACTGATGCGGGCTTCTGTTAAGAATGGCATTCGGTATTATCGGTATGCGTTAGAAAATCACTTTTTTCGTTTAGGCTCTGGTAGTGGTTACACGTAAAATATGAATTCTGCGAGAAGCTTTTTTGAAAAATTTTGTACAAACATTTTGTACAAACGTTTTGAACACCGTGAAAGACAGAAACATAATTACGTGTAAAATAAAACACAATACATATTTTTTTCATTTTTATCTTACACGTAGATCTAACCACGTTGACGAATGACATGTAGCAACACGGTTTGATAGATTACGACGTATTTCGTGATTTGATTTTGCCCCGGACCGGACGTTTGATGCACTAGCTCTAATCATCTCAGGTTTTAGCTATCTGTATAAAGTAGCCGCATATCAATATGTAGTTGAGATCCATGGGTTGCGATGTTAATGACACACCGTGTTGTGCGATCATCGCTCACATGAACGTCAGAAACTGACTATTAGTATGGTGACGTAGACGATATCGAATTACGGATGTTTTGATCCTCTGACGTTTCGCTCTCAAGATGTTACGCTCCTTCAACGTTTCGCCCTTTAAAAATGCAGAAAACGAACAAACGAAAAAGACGACGCGGTAGACGAATGGACAAACTAACGGAAAAATCGTCTTTGCCGTCGTTTTTCTTTTCATCCATTCCTCTTCCCCGTCCGCCCAAAATTTTAGCAGGCAAAACGTTTAGTCAAACGGCAGAACTTGTTGATGTCGACAATTTCCATATTTTCTCACCCGCTCACTGACGCTGATAAGCATCAGAACAAACCAGTCTAATTATTACCGTCCGACTACAGATTCGGACCACTAATATACTATCGCACAGTATGCGAAAAAAACAGAGCTGGGCTACTTAACGTGCCATTGTCAATCAACTTGGGTTTGGCAACGCTATCGCACGAGACGCCATCAGCGACGGTGATGCCAAACCCGAGTTGATTGACAGCTGCACTGGAGGCCCACGTACGGTAGTTTCTAAGTGTTCGTGTCACATGCTAGGTTTTGTCACACATCTGGGCATTCTGTAAGCGATGCCCATAACACAGAGGTTTAACCGATGCGCTGCATTCTGTCGAGATCCTCGCGTCAGTGAACACAACTTTTTCTTCTTCTGCTGCTGCTGCTGCTAATGGTGATGATGATGATGAAGGACGAATAAACTTTAGCGTGGCGTTAAGTCCTAAGACTACAAGGACACGTAACAATAAGCTTAAACAGTGAAGTCACCTAATAGTAGTCAGCGCAATGAGACGTTCTTAGTCATGTCTGTAAGACCGGGCAAAAAGTTCGGTTTTCAGTCTGCTGCGAAAAACTTGCAACGACGGAGATGACCGGACTGACTCCGGCAAACTATTCCAGATGATGATAATGATGATGATGATGACGCAAGTCAGTGTGACGTCATTGCTTCTCATCCTGAGCATTTCCCGCTTATCAGCTTGGTCTCGTACTCAGCGAAGAAGTAAGTATCGTATAGAAAATAGAATCGGAAAACTAACGACAGCTACATTTACGATGTGGTTTATTTCTCAACCACGAACTTACAGGAAGAATTCATGTTTTCTTAATCCATCAATCAACCATTCATTCACAAATTTAATGATACAGCTGTCAGCCCAAACTGACCATAGCTTTTATCCCCGCTAAGGTAAACGCATATAGTGAACATTGGTGTAGATTAAGTAATCGCTTATCCTGTCCGTCTGTCCGTGCACATGATGACTCGTAATGCAGCGCTGCGTGAGTGATGTCAGAATAAATGTACAAAACATCAGTTTATACACTTGTTAACGGCGACATGCAATGAGTGATGGTGAGTGATATCACCTTTTTATGATTTTTGCTGTTTTCGATGTGTCACTCATTGCATGTTGCCGTTAACAAGTGTATAAACTGGTGTTTTGTAAATTTATATTTGCTGTTTTATTACAATAGGCCTAACAAAATTTTTATGTTGATGGTCAATTATAAACCATCTGCTTTCCACGGCCATGAGGACACTAAACCTTAAATATTTTGGGGTCACGATTTTGATCTTTAGGAATCACGTGACGTCATCGGAACGTAACCATCGGACTCGGCGACGGTACTTTCCTATTGGTGGTCAATGATGACCATGTGTCTAACCGTTTCCTTAGCCTTCAGCTGGACACCAGTTTGCACTGCGAGACCATGGATACGACGAGGCTATGAGGTATCATGCGCGGTGTGCCTGTTTACGCCCAGCTTGCGTTGGTACCGTATACTCACTGCGCGCCGCTTACTCTAGCCATGTTGTAGCCTAAGACTCTGATCTGAGCATCTATGAACATAGCTTAATATTAGGCGTAGTTGGTAACACGTCTCGGATAAGACGAAGTTACTCTACGCCGTGCCCGGTTAGTACTTAGATGGGTGACTGTCTACAGTACGGAGCCAGCCAACTAGGTCGACTCAGCCTTCTACCCTCCGTAGGATGGTAAAATGAGTACTGGTGGTGGTCAAGGCCATCGCTAGGGAAAAAACGGCGAGTTCTGCGCAACAGTAGGCCCTGTGGCCAGGACTGCAAGTATACCAATCCAGTCGGTTAACCCGGCCGACTTGGGCTGTATGCTAGCTTAATTGGGCTTCGCCCTCGCCGGATCAAAGTGCCGTCAAGGGGATGAGCTCCCTCGCAATGGACCTAGCTGTCTATGCGGAATCTTCTTCTTCTTCTTTTTCTACCCACGACGGGATGGCCTGGCTGAGTTGACCTGGGGGCTGCAGTGCAGGGTTACATACCGATATGCATTTAGGCTACCCCAGTCAGTTGTAGGACACAGCGTCTATCATTGTGCAAGAAACAGCAAGAAGCAGCTTAAATGAGCGACTAACGAAATAAAACAACAATCGAAAATTAAAATTTAAAAAAGACACTTTAAAAGACGACTTCGAAAAAAATTCATAGTTTTGTTGACTTGCAACTGCAAAATGTTAGGCCTAAGCGTCATGCACTGTAATCATCGTGCTTCTTTTCTTTCTTTTTCTTCTCGTCAGACCTTCGTCGTCGTCATATGAGAAAGAAGACCCATATTTTATGACGATAATAGCTGCAAATAAATACGAAGGCTACGAAATTGTGCAAATTCTCAAACGCATTCGAAATCAATGAGCTCGAAATGCAACCTCACTCTGACGTCATCTAAGACACGTGCTAGTTTTAAATTTAATAACTAAGTAAAAAGCACACTCTAAACTGGAAAGCGCGTAATAAATAGCGATTGCAATCCCGGGATCCCGAATCCCGGGATTCCGGGATCCCGATTTTTTTTGCCAATCCCGAATCTCGGAATTAGCGGCGTCCCAATCCCGGGATTTCGCGATTACAAAAATAAGTTTAAATTGTACTTTCTTCGCGTTTTAAATGATATGCCACTTTTTATTAATGATTAATAATAACCTTGGTCCTATCTTGCACCGTTTAGCCACAGTTCATTTGCGACAAACAGACGGATAAACGAACGAACGACAACCACGACAAAAGGCTGACCTTAAGCTTACAGCTTAGCGGTCGGACCAAAAAATTCAGTGTATAGTTGTCAGTAACTTTGGGTGCAAAAGGAATAACCTTTCAACACTTTTTTACGAGACGTGCCGCAAGGCAGACATGATAATTTATACGATAAAGAATTTGAGCGGCCCGCTGCCATGCCGACGCCCTGCAAAAATTTGCTTGTGGGCCTCCACGTTTTACGAAACACGACAGCTTAATTGGATTGAAAGTTTAAACCCGGCCTTTTGTTGCGTCGTAGCGTTCGCAGCACGTAGCGTGCAATATAACAATCAGGTTCGTGCATGACGCACAGACACACAAGGGATGCTGCAGGCTGCTGGTTATCTTAGCGAAACAATTGCTACGGAATTACAGGTTTCAACGGTGTAGTGATTAATAGTGACTACAGTACACAGACGTACATAAGATATTCCTGTTCAGGAGAATTTTGCACCAACTCATCACATGCAAATACACGCTAAATGCTATACACCAGTGAAGTGAATAAGCGAGTAGGCCTACATAATGCGATCTTGTACCACTCCAGACAATACAGCATCGTAGGCCTACCTTAATCACGCTCAAACGGCATAGACTACACCTTCATTTAATTTATGAAGCACAACCAAAAACTGTGCAAAAAAGTAGGCTAACAGTGGGAGATGAATGTGGTTTAAAAATAGATTCGTCTTTCGTCATTAGGCCATATTATCTTCAACGTGTAGCCTAAAGATTATGTTAAATTACCCACTATTACAGATTGATTATTGCATTGTTTTATGGCCAAAACAACTAGTGCTTGTCCATCAAGTTTACGAAAGTCCAATTTTCAGATAGTTGCTTTACATCAGTGCATTTATGCATGTCCGCAGTTCACCCTGTCACCCTCCGTGTCGGCAGTTGACGTGTGACGTCATCAAACATGCATACAAGTGCTTGCCTGTGATATTACATCAATGCGTGATGACGTCAGACGTCAAGACGATGTCAAAAGAGTGACAGGATAGCAGTGACCGGGTAAACCTCAGCGATGATTGCAATGACGCCGTAGAACAGCAAACCTACGGCATGGTAACCTGCTGCGAACGCTGAAATGAGTTGCTAAGGCGACCGGTTTTCAGGATGAAAACACGCGCCTTCATTCGTCAGAAACTGACAGAACATATTGGCCGGCGTAGAGAAAAATGGCCCTTCTAAATGTTTGATTGTTGGAAAATTGCCAAAAATCTGCTTTTGTCTGCTTTTGTCGCAAAAAAATTTCGTCTCAAATTTTGGAGCTAAAACCTCCTAGTTTTGGAAAATTTATGGAAAAGTTCTCAATACATGTTCGTGCAAAATTTCTTTAAGGGACGTGCCGCGGTTCGTGAGTTATCGTATTTACAAAACGACAACGCCGAAAACAACACTGCCGTCACTTCCGCGAAAAGTAGGAATCTTCCAAAACTGTGAACGGCGCCACGTATAACCATGATGTGCCACTGTGCGCCTGGCGTTTACCCCGCAGCGTCGAATGTCCATTTGTCGCAAGCTGGCACAGTGACCCTCCCCTCCCGCAACTTACGAAATCGAATTATACGACGACGCACTGAGACGGACGTCGCTTGTCGATGTAAGCGACACGTAACAGTAAAGGCTTCCTGCAGATCGGCGAGTCCGCACGACCAGCGGCCGGGCCGCGGACATGGGCCAATTTTTGCCGCGTTCGTCGTCGCATTTATTGACGAATAATCCGTCTCGCGGAAGGAAAGCGCGTAATCCGTGCAATTTCGTCGGCGCCGAAGCGAAAATAGCGTCGATTCATCAGCGCTCGACTTAATGCCACCAACTATAGCTTGTGTGTCGGGTCGTCGACGATAGGGATGGGCGGTCCGCGAGTCAAATTTACTCACCCGAATCGATCTCGATCGATTACTTTCATGAATTCCGATCCGAAGTCATCTGGTAGAGTTTTTATTGTGTTTATACTGATCGAAGAAATCAAATGTCGCGTGTCTATGTGACAGTGCAGTGAATTTAGAAAACAGACCACAGAGCATTTTGTCAGTCATAACTTTGATAACTATTGACCAACGTTCGACATTTTTAACCGGTACATTCTCTACAAAGTAATGATTCAAGATCACGCCACATGTAAAACGCGTTGTTGCCATACCACATGCAATTTCAATGGAGACTTAGGCTGCTGTACAGTATTTTTAGTTTGTACAATTGCCGTCCGACAGTTGTTTTTATTAAAGGATTATTTTATTCATTTGACGGAAATACTTTGCTCATTATTACTGGTGGAATGAATGTTGTCAGTCCGTGCATCACTTTATACCATTCGTCATTAATAATTGTTCGTGCGCTGCTCATCAACGATGCAGATGTCGACAGCCTCAAGATGATGAGCTGAACGTTACGTGAAGCGAATCATGACACGTGAATCACCCATCGCAAGCCCGTGCAAAGTCCACTGAATTCGATTTGTACAGCGAGTTCACGATAAATCGCAGTAGTGGAGCTTGAGTGAATGTAATGTGAAGATAAACGTTACGTGAAGCTTAAACGCAAACTCTACTTACATGTACTTCGATCGATCCGGACGAAAAGTCTACAGAAAATTGCACACACAAAAATCGAAAGCCTGCGCAACGCATTCACAACATTTTCGCATGTAAAAATCATGTACAGCGTGTTGTACGACTTGTTCTCCGGCAAGTCCGAAACGAATCCAAGTAGAGTGGAGTTTGGGCTGTAGCGTGAAAAAGAACGTTACGTGAAGCATGAAGTGTGAATCGTCTGGATGTTACGTGAAGCTTAGCGGCGCCACCGCCATCTCTGACGATGTCAGCGCCGTCCGTGGAAGCTTACCCACCGTCCGGCAAACGTCGACAGCCGTTTGGTGGTAGCGTAATAAAAGCCACATCGACATATTATTAATAGCCAACTACGTACTGTCGAGGTTTTACTGCGTGATGTAATATAAACTATACAAATATATGTCGCCAAGACTAAAATATTATGCGGCCGTCCGCTTGATTTGGACCTCTTCTGGGAAACGTTCACAGTAATTATGGCTTATCTAGTGATGCGCGTATATACAGCACGTACAACTTTTTATTCACCCGACAAAAACGACAGAGCAGAAAGATACAATGTAGATGTAGATAACTTTAATGTCACATCTTAGTGCTACTTAGTCGCCACGATCAGAGTGGCTCAACAGTCACAATTTCTGATAACGATTACACGACGTTTCTAAACGTAAAAAATAGTTTGTTACGGTTTGTTGAAGCATGTTTAGTTGACATAGTAGACGTTTCCTTCGACCATAATGCATTATATGACGTTTATTTTTTTTCGCGCCAAAACACAGGGGACATGTATAAAAACACACAACAACAAACATAAAATCGAACGGTACGACAACGTTATAAGCAATCGAACAGTTAAAACCTAAAAAAGTAAACGGTTAACAAATTTGATGAACCGAGAACTATGCTGCATTTGTTGAACTTACACACTACTTATCTTGCAACTAGCAATATTTTACAAGTTCAACTGTGTAACTTTTAAGGGATTTATTTCCAAATTCAAATACGACTCATAAACGCGACTACGTTTACAGTAAACATCGTCTGTTGGTGATATTATTGTCACCGAACACGTGTCTCTCCGAGGACTGTTGACTGATTGATTGAACGCGAAATTATATGGCAGGTTAAGCCACAATATGCGATCGCTGATGGATTAGCCGGCTACAGAACCAGCGGCAGATATCCGATCATAACAAAAATGTCACCGGTATAAGTTTCATAAGTTTCAACTTGCAGCGAGTTAACAACCACAAAAAAACTACACAAAATACACTCAAATACATACAAAAAGGCTAAACCAACATCAACTGTTCTGCAGATCTTCGTATTCTTGACTTTTTGGTGGTTTGGCGTTTCGTCCAATCAACGAAGTTACTCTACGGCAGGCCCGGTTAGTACTTAGATCATCATCATCATCATCGACAACCGTGGGCTCAATGCCCGTTGATGTCTGACGCCATTCTTACTATCGCTGCCCACCGCTGCCTATCTAGGGCAGCGTGGCTCAACTCCTGCAGGGTTGCCCCACACC
>Ga0209367_1000621_pt1 | contig 37391 bp, 33 predicted proteins | sample WorMetLIZISLAND2_FD_187412 | JGI IMG/M metagenome (GOLD analysis project Ga0209367, IMG submission 187412) | Marine gutless worms symbiont microbial communities from Max Planck institute for Marine Microbiology, Germany - Olavius geniculatus... ...
GGAAAGGGGAAGGTAAAGGGAAAGGGAAAGGGAAAGAGAAGGTGGAAGGTAACTTAAGAAAAGTAGGACGGACGGACGGACGGACGGATGCACGCACGCACGCACGCACGGACACTCAGGTGATTTTATACTCTGTCCAATGTCATGCATAGCATTGGACAGACAGTAATTAAACGAATTATATGACAAAAATTTTTAAACAGAATCGGGCCTATTACAAAACTCTTAGAAACGTGTAAATTTAGCGCAGCACAAACAAATACATTACCACAAGTAACAACGACGTGACAAGCTGGTTGACAACAACGAAGCAAACACTACAATGTCAGCTTGTTTGTCATTTTTCAAATGAAAATCCTTATCGTATCGCATTCGCATCTCAATGATTGCGCTGACTTTTGTGTAGTAACAGAAAACGACGACATATTATTGACTATCACTGTCACACTGCAGACTCTTGGTTTGTGCAACAGCCGTTTAAAATCATCATCACGTGCGCTCGTTTTTGCTTGCTGTTTCACTGCAGGCTCGGTTCGCGGCACTGGCCGAAGGCACAGGACCCGGCAGCAACACGGAACTATTCGTGATCAGACTGGGACAGAAGAACTACCTGGACGTGCTTGAGAGAGCAATAATCGCTGGCGACACTGTGCTGCTGGAAAACATTGATGAGTCAGTTGATCCAGTCCTTGATCCGGTCGTCGGTCGAAACACTATCAAGAAAGGTCGAGCTGTACGGCTTGGCGATCGAGAGGTCGAATACAATCCAAAGTTCCGGCTGATTTTGCACACCAAACTTGCCAATCCTCATTACAAGGTGCTGTCGCCATTAGCGCAGTTTTATGTTGCTTGTATTTTGTTATTATTGCAACTAATAATTATAGTGATTGCAACTAATGATTTTTGTTTGACATATGATACAACGTATTAATACGTCTGCTAGCTCAGTGAAGCTAACAAACTTGCAGTAACTTGTGTTTTATTGTAATCTGTATGTGCTGCATTTGACGTAATAAATAACTGGAAGACAGTATTCACTATCAGTGAACAAAGAAAATGAACAGTTGACTTTATTACCGCTATGTTTTTATCCAATAAGCTTTGTTTGAATAGTTGTATGGTGTCTTGTGGTGCAAAGTCGGTCTGTAATTGCATGCCATTATACAGCCGGAGATGCAGGCACAGACGACGCTAATCAACTTCACCGTAACACGCGACGGTCTCGAGGAACAACTGCTGGCAGCGGTCGTCGCCAAGGAAAGGCCGGATCTGGAAAAGCTCAAGGCGAGTCTCACCCACCAGCAGAACCAGTTCAAAATTACGCTCAAGTCTCTCGAGGACTCTCTACTCGCTCGGCTGTCGACCGCTGAAGGCAACTTCCTCGGAGACTACGACCTCGTCGAAAACCTGGAGACGACCAAGAGGACGGCGATGGAGATCGAAGAAAAGGTGGAAGAGGCGAAGGTAACGGAGACGAAGATCAACGAAGCCAGAGAGGCGTACAGGCCGGTCGCCGTACGCGCGTCACTGCTCTACTTCGTACTCAATGACCTCAACAAGATTCACCCCATGTACCAATTCTCACTCAAAGTATGACCGACTGTTCGTTTGCCTAAAATGATTACAGTAGTCTTTCTCAACGTGGTGTTAACATTGCGCCAATGTTTCTGAAGTCTCATGTCAGATGTTTTGTTTACGAAGTTACGATATCCTTAGATTCTGCTTGTGTCACTTTCGAGCGTTGGTGCTTGTTTTCTGGCGAAGAAAGACTCATGTAGCCCCCCATACGGATATTTTTGCGGTAAGATGTGGTTATTCATAGCGCGGGGGAACATTTCATTTGGGGGAACATAGGGAACATTTTTCATGCCATCTAATTTTCCATTTGTTAGTAGAATGTTTAATTAACTACATTCTGCTGCAGACATCGGAATGAAAAGATTTACTAATATTTATTTCTGAAAATAAATGTCATGTAATAGCAAGTTTGTACTGTTGTTAATAAATGGCGACATTGGCATGGACTGCCTTTTCAGACTTCTGGACTACTACAGTGGGTTTTTTACTTGCTTGAGAGCTTTTGTTGTTTTATTTTTTAATTTTCGTCATTTCTCTTTTTTGGTTCTTTGATCTTTTAAAATTTTTTTTATTGTATCTCTGTTTCTCAATCTTTTATGGTATTTTTATTTAGCAGCACCTCTTCCATTTATCCCATGTCAGTTCCTTTTAAAATACGTTTAGTTGTTTTAGTTCACTTTTAGGACTAAACTGGCAGTTTGGCCGCTGGTTTTTCAGCGCAAATCATGTGCGCGTGCTGGTGGAAGTACAGATACCGCACTGCAGGAGTGGGCAAGCGAGTATACTCAGTACGAGCTTTTACCACTCCAGACAGTGTTCTGTCGTACTTTAACTACCTTCAGATGACATAGGCTACACCGTCGGTAAGTTGCGAAAACAGTACCAGTGCGAGCTGAATGTGGTTTAACACAATGTACGGTCAGTGATAGCGAAATATAAGTGTAAGGCCCCTGTAATAGGGAGTCTGAGGGCGGATTCCCCAGCGGGATCTAGGAGCAGAGCCCCTGGTCAAGGGGCCAGGGGGCAAAGTCCTCCCCTCCTGACGCTGAAACATTTTTTGCTTTCGGACGTTTACTGAAAGTCGCAAATTTGCCCACTTAAAAAAACTGAAATGCGGAACATCAGATATTTTGTGCTGTCTTTTCAATAAATAACGTCTGTAGGCCGAAATACGTCAAAGATTACTGTACTTAATGAAAAGTAATAGACTTGTCCACTTAAAGTAAACGTTTCACATGCTTATTTATTTTATATTATGAATATATTTTTTAAAAAAGTGGAAATGTTGTTACGCCTAGCATGAGGCCCCCGAGCATACGTGAGGCGCTCCGGCGGGGGGAGAGGTACGGGGGCCCTTTCGCCGGCTTTATGTACGGTACATCTACGACTTGCTGGTTGTATCTAGGCTTTCAGCATAGTGTTTGAGAAGGCGATAGATCGCGCCGAGGCCGCGGAGGAGCTGAAGCAGCGTGTCTTGAATCTGATCGACTGCATTACTTACTCGGTCTTTATCTACACGTCGCGGGGCCTGTTTGAGTGCGACAAACTCACTTTCACCGCTCAGATGGCCATTCAGATCCTGACTATGAGCGGTGACATCGACTCCACCGAACTGGAGTTTCTCCTTCGCTATCCCGCCATCACTAACGTTTACTCGCCTGTTGATTTTCTTACCAACACTTCCTGGGGTGGTATCAAGGTACGCGTACGTACTGGTTTGCACTGCTCAGCGTATAGACTGAATTGATGCAGAATGATTTGACCGCCAGCTGTTTAGATTCACTTTTGGACCCACTGTTCTATTTTTAAAATAACAGTGGTCAGCGCAAGCATACATTTATGATAACTTTGGCTTTGTAAGATGATTTTAATAGTTTTTGTTTGTTTTTTTTTCACATATAAACAGCGAAAGAAGCTAGAGAAAAACACGCCATTGTACCTGAAATAGATTGCCACACTACTATCTTGCTGTTTGAAGGCTCATAAGTCTTGTTTCATGTGCTTTCTGTTTTCAGATGAACGACACTTTGAAAACCAGTGTTTAGTTTGCCATTAATTTTTTTGTGATACGCTGCTGGACAGCTTACATAATGAGCGTATACATTAATTTTGCTAAACTAAATGGCTGTATGATGTGTCATTATGGATGATGCTGCGTGTGCGTACATTCTATCTAATACGCAGGCGTTGGCAGCGCTGGACGAGTTTCAGAATCTGGACCGAGACATCGAAGGCTCCGCAAAACGATGGAAGAAGTTCGTCGAACATGAGACGCCCGAGAAAGAGAAGTTTCCGCAGGAGTGGAAGAACAAGAGTGCACTTCAGAAATTGTGCATGATGCGAGCACTACGTCCGGATCGCATGACTTATGCTGTCAAGTGAGTAACTAAGTGGCCTATACTACGCCGTGTCTTAATAAAAAAACGTGCCACTTTATTTTTGAATAACTCCGTGAAACATATTGACCGATTTTGATAATTTGTGGCACACAACATCACAAAGAAATTTAAGGTAAATGATTATAATTTAGCTGTAAATGATTATAATTTAGCTCATTTTACCTTAATACTGTTGCTACACTACTTTATGAAATTTGGAAGTCGTAGTTTGGCTGTTTACAACAATGAATTCATACTAGGTAGCGCATGCGTCGACTGAGAAATGATTAATTGAATAGCGACCAACACGATTAACAGTTGTTATCTCTTAAAAAAATTTTTGCGTGTTACATGACATTATTTTTATTACTGCATGTGCTGAAAATGTCTTCCTTCAGCAATCAACACGAACGCAAGCGGTGGACTCAACTCGCCGACAACACATTCAGTAACTCGCGACCCAGAGCAGCTCACTTGCTGTTGATGCACCATTTTAGTTCCTCGACGTACGATCTTAAAACGAATACGATTAATGTTACATATGTAACCAATTTTCAATGCTTTAATGGTCTCGGTGATTTTTTGAGCTGACACATGCGCTCCCAGTATAAATTCTTTGCCGTAAACGGCCAAACTTCGACTTCTGCATTTCACAAGGTCGTGTCGAGACCGCTGTGGGGTGAGGTGGGCTAAGCTATGGTCATTTACGTCAAGTTTCTTTCCGATGTTGCTTGCTAAAAATTATCAAAATCGGCCAATGTCTCAGAAAATTGTTCAAAACATAAAAGTGGCATGTTATTATTGAGACACGGTGTAGTATAGACTGCTTGCTCTCAGTCTCTTAAAATACTCCTAAACGAAGTTATATGTACTTTCAGTTACAAGTAATTTTTCATGCATTACTGAGCGTTTACGTGTAGTACAGAAAGCTGACTGAGCTACAAGGAGTGATTGGAGTTCTGCGCCGTCGGGCCCATTCTACAGCTGAGAGTATTTAGACAGCGTGATTGAGTTATAATATAAAAATACTCTCATACGAATGATGTCGATATTGCAGTTGTGTCACCATTATAACTAGTTCTGTCAGTCGGTTTGCGTCTGTCTCTTGCAGGTGTTTCGTGGAAGAGAAACTGGGTGCGAAGTACGCGGAAAGTCGCAGCTTGGATTTCTCCGTGTCGTACGAAGAATCCGGTCGCGAAACAGCGATATTCTTCATTCTGTCTCCTGGCGTGGATCCGCTGAAAGACGTCGAAAAGCTCGGCCACAAGATCGGCTTCTCGGTTGAACAGGAGAACTTCCACAACGTTTCACTGGGACAAGGCCAGGAGTCGGTTGCTGAGACGGCGCTTGACATAGCAGCACGCAACGGCCATTGGATCGTACTGCAGGTTCGTTGGCGACGGGTTTAGTAATATTCTGTAATGACATGACCACTTTGCTAGTAAATGGATGTGATTCGTGCGAATTGCTGGTAGGTTTACAAGCTTATTGCATTTTACAACAGTAAAGGTTTTGGTTTGTATTAATGATAGGCCTACTGATGATAACGTCAGACTGCAGGGACGACTTACGGCAGAGCTGACCAGTCTAACAATAAAATAGAATACGATACAATACGATGAAATCGTAGTCTGTATCGTGTTTTCATGTGTCGGATGGCAGAACGTGCATCTGGTGGCGCGTTGGCTGAACCCTCTGGAGAAGAAGTTGGAACAAGCTGCGGCCGAGAGTCACGACGACTTCCGCGTGTTTATCAGTGCTGAGCCGGCACCCACCCCAGAGTCGCACATCATTCCACAGGGCATACTAGAATCCTCCATCAAGATCACCAACGAACCGCCGACCGGCATGCATGCCAATTTGCAGAAGGCGCTCAGCAACTTTAACCAGGTATAATTATTCATTCAGTTGTCTGCAACGTTTACTTGCTGATTTGCTGACGTTTCGTCAACCTCAGGTTGTCGCCTTTTTATTAGTTGCTGTTTCAGCCTATTACGGTTTTGCGTGGGAATTAAATCATTTTTGTCCAGGCCAGGGAATTTTGCCAAATTTAACCTTCTCTAAAAATTTCGGACAAATCCGTCAGTTACTTTTTTTCTCTATCTGAAAGTGGTGAAAAAATCCGAAAATAGACCAATGTGATGATGTGAACTTTACTTTTGTGTTGAAATGTAGCAATATTCTTATGGTTGTCGAAGTACATGTCCTTGCAAAATTTTATCAAGCTAAGTGCAGCGGTTGATGACTGATGAGTTATCGTGTTGACAGAGAACCAGCTTAGCGACGATGCTAAAGACAATAGGCAATAGACAACAGACTGTCGTCGCAACTGCGGACAGTAATTTTTAACTGAAGCAGGCCGCCAGAAACTGTACGGGGACGTTTTCGTTGTTGCGAATGCTCAGGATACGTTGGAGATGTGCGCTCGCGAAATGGAGTTTAAAAGCATCCTGTTTTCGCTGTGCTACTTCCACGCCGTGGTGTCGGAACGGCGCAAGTTCGGTCCGCAGGGCTGGAACCGTAAGTATCCGTTCAACACCGGCGACTTAACCATCAGCGTGAGCGTGCTGTACAACTATCTGGAGGCGAACACCAAGGTGCCGTGGGAAGACTTGCGCTATCTGTTCGGTGAAATCATGTACGGTGGTCACGTCACCGACGACTGGGATCGCCGACTGTGTCGCACTTACCTCGAAGAATACATGAATCCGCTCATGGTCTGAATTACAGTGTTTATCTTCGCCAGTTAGTCGACTGTTTGATACTAGGTTGCTGACGATTATAATTCTGTAATACTTCTTATAGGTCTACTTGTCTATATACTTTATGAAACTATCGTCAGACTGTGGGACCTCAATGAGACAGCTGTTAACTGTTGAATGTGCAGCTCGATGGCGAACTGTACTTTGCACCGGGCTTCCCCACACCGCCCAACTGCGACTACAAGGGCTACCAGTCGTACATCGATGCATTTCTACCGCAGGAAAGTCCTCACCTGTACGGCTTGCACCCCAATGCCGAGATAGACTTCCTGACGACAACGTCTGACAATCTGTTCCGCACAGTGCTTGAGATGCAGCCGAGAGACTCGGGCACCGGCGCGGGACTGGGTATCAGTCGAGAAGACAAGGTAGAGATTACAACTATAAGATGTAATGACAACGAAACGCACAGTTTTGAGTCGAAGTAGCCGCTATATTGTCGCAGTGGCTGCCGATAAAGTTTTATCATGCCGTATTAAACACTCACACGTTACAGTCAGTGACGTCGTGGCCGAGGGAGACGCAGGGGCAGTTGCTCCTCCCTTAAATTATGTCTGTCGGAAAATTTTTGGAAAAAGTTTTTTTTTGTCGGAGAATTTTATCTAAAAATGCAAGCATTGATGCTGAAAAATTTGTTCTAAGAAAATTTAAGGACAAAATCGAAATTTTGAGCACCAGTAATGACGGCGTGATCTTCACTGTCGGATATTTGCTGCCGTCTGTAGAAAAATTGCAACTTTCTCCGCCCACTTTTTTTAACCCACGACACCTGTGATTACTGTCTGCCTTTGTTTGTAACTTCGACATAGATGTAAAAAAACGTTCCAGGAAGAATAAAGAAAATTGTTAAAAAACGTAAATAACGTGGCAAGAGTAAGAAACGCTTAAAAACGTTGAATAAAAAAAACGTTGGCCATAATGTGTTTAACTTCTTGCCTAATGCCTAATGCTGTAAGCGCAGTATACCTGGAATAATAGTTTAGATAAAGAGAACTTGATTTAATTTTAATTCACTGTGTGGTTTAAGACAACAGCATTAAACTAACGTTAGTTAAAAAAAAGTTTTATTTAGTATATTTGGACTAACTAAGTAAACTACATCACTATTACCTATTAATTCGTTTCTGTAATCACTGAAGTGCTTTACGAAGCTTTTGATGGGATTTTCAATGCACGTTTTTTAAAATAAAAAAACGTTGAGCAAAATAAAAAACGCTAAAAAAACGTTTTAAAAACGTGGCAAGAATAAAAAAACGTAACAAACTTTTTTTTACATCTACGGGTCAACCGATTTTCATGTTCTAGTAAACTTATATAATTGCACGGAATTGGCTAAGAGTAAGTTTGTGATATATGTAGCAGCGCTATGTTGTGAAATCTTGATCACGACCTCAATCGTGATCGCTGTTGGTTAAAAATTAAACTGCCGTTATATTTTTGGCAATATGTTGATTAAATTTTTTTCCGTTTTAGTGACTTTTGTTTAAAAAACGCGCCTGGAGATATTACTTGCATTGTTGCTCGCAAACCAGCTTAAAGGCTGATACAGCATACACTGCTTTTTCATCATGCGTGGAGGAAAATTAGCCCGGTGAAAAAAATTGATGCGGAAAACAGCAGGATATCGAACATAAAATTAACAAGCAAAAAGTTAAAAAGTCGCAAGTAAACCGCTTTCAGGGGTGCTGTAGGCTAGCCTAATTTTAGCTCGAGTGATTGTCGCAGCTAAGTCAAGTAAGGACTGGCGCTACAACGTGAAAAAGTCCAAGCCGAGCTTTACTTTTTGCATTGATTGAATAATACACTAGTAAATTCATTTGCGTTTTACGGTTTTTTTTGTTTTTGCATGTTCTTCGATATTCACTGCGGACAAGTTAGCTTTAATATAACTAGATGATAATTTGCGAAATTGTTTGAAACAATGCAGATTAAAACGGCACTGGACGAGGTGATGGAGAAGCTACCGGAGCTGTTTCCACTGCACGAAGTGATGGCAAAGGTGCCGCCGGAAGAGCGCACGCCCTACGTGATCGTAGCGTTCCAGGAGTGTGAACGCATGAACGCTCTTGTCGCCGAGATGAGACGGTCTCTTCGCGAGCTCGACCTCGGACTTAAGGTAAGCCTATGGCACGCATTTGAAACCCAAACACTTGCCAGTATAATTAGGCTAATTTCACCACGGTCGAGCTCGTGCTGTCTGCCTCCAGCACTATGTCTGCAGTGGTATAGCGGGTTAAATGATAACTTCGCAGATGTACTCAAGCGTGACCAACTGAATAACAATGTAGTCTACACGACAAACAGTAGACGATTGTCTATGAATGTGTAAAAGTGTGAAGTGCTTTTATATTAGTTCATTTAACACACAAATATTCAACCCCAGGTTTGCCATACACTTAATAGACGCGTGTGTGTCAAAAATTTGTGATTCTTGATGAAGTATAGGTTTTGTGCTGTGCTATAGTATTGGAATTAGCAATCACCTACCACTTCTGAGATTGTGAAGCGCTGTTGGTCGTAAGTCTAATTCATGTAAAGGCGACCTGATTTTTGCATTTTATCTTTTGATATAATCCGCAGCAACAACGGCTGCGAGTACAGTTTAGTTGCAATTTTGCAGTCGTGAAAATGGGCTGGAACAAGTCTTAAAATTTCACTTAGCTTTCGACAATGACTTTTCATTTTCTGACAGCGCTTCAAAATATTTCTACTTCAAAAATCGTATACACAGACGTCGTACGACTTTTTTTTACTGTTTATCCGCAGTGGACTTTGTAGTTACTTACAGCAGTTAAAAACTACGACTTATTGATTGATTGCGTCACTGATTTTGGGGTTGAATCAGTCAGATGAGTTGCTGTAATGCACAGGGAGAGTTGACGATCACGGCTGACATGGAGATACTGGGTAACGCTCTGTACCTGGACGCCGTTCCAGACACGTGGTTGAAGCGCGCCTACCCGTCCATGTACGGCCTGGCGTCCTGGTACACGGACCTGCTGCTGAGGGTGCGCGAACTCGAGTCGTGGATATCGGACTTTCAGCTGCCGCCGTCCGTCTGGCTCGGAGGATTCTTCAACCCTCAGTCCTTCCTCACCGCCATCATGCAGCAGGTTTCTCTGTAAATTGTCTGTCCGCTGCCACCGACCTTCAGTTTCATAGTTAGCCGTCAAACGGCGCGGTAGAGAAAAGTAACAAAAAGCAAGTAGAATATCGTATAACTCCACTTCATTCACTAATTATTTTTTCTAGCGCATTTTCTTGCAGTTAATGTGATCAAGATATCGACAAGATATTACGGTTGTTCTGTGTTTAGATGGCTCGGCGGAACGAGTGGCCGCTGGACAAGATGTGCCTGCAGTGCGACGTGACGAAGAAGACCAAGGATGAGATGGGTACGGCGCCGCGCGAGGGCGCCTACGTGCACGGTCTGTACCTGGAGGGAGCGCGCTGGGACGTGCAGTCCAGCATGCTAGCCGAGGCGCGGCTCAAAGAACTGACTCCGCTCATGCCGGTGATCTTCATCAAGGCGATTCCGATCGACCGTCAGGACCTCCGCAACATCTACGAGTGTCCCGTCTACAAGACCAAGCAGCGCGGCGCCACGTACGTCTGGACATTTAACCTCAAAACCAAAGAGAAGCCGGCGACCTGGGTACTCGGCGGCGTGGCACTGCTGCTGCAGGTTTAAGCCACGACTCCACCTATTCCGCTCTGTTGTTGCAGGCTTGTTGATTAACCTGTTGTACGACGACGAATTAGCAGCAAATTGAAGTAGGCCTCAGTGGAGTTTGGGTTTTAGCAGACCCAACATCACCTTGCTTCACACGTAGGCCCATTCGCTACGTCAACTGTTAGCTGGTTTATATTACTGTGAGCAGTGGTGTCGTGGGAGGGATGGCAGGGGAAGAACAACTACACCCCTTGAATTTTAACCGGATGAAAAATATCTTTTTGTCAGAAAATTTCTGTCCATAATTACAAAATTTGGGGCTTAAAATTTCCCATTTTTGGAGAATCAATGGCAAAATTAAAACGTTTGAGCATCGTCATGAATTGACAGTTGTCTGTTAGAAAATTGCAACTTTCTGCCCCTCCCCCACACTCTTAACTTTTTTAACCCACGACGCTTTGGCTGTCGGTTTCAACGTTACTGTTAACTTACTGTGTATTATTACCTGTATTCCTGTATTACCTGTATTCCTGCTATGTGGATCCGTGTGGCAGGAAAATAATTTAAATAAACGATTAATCGTTGATCGACTGATCGGTTGATTGATTAGGTTACTGCTGTTTGAGGTTTGTAAAAGTTCCACTTGTGTAATCTTTGTGCCTGCATTGAACATAAACATAATTTTGTACGGATATAAGGAAGGCTGATTGTTGTTTAGTTGCTGTCTAACGTTGTTTAAAATAATGTCTAACTGCAAATGCAATGTTTAACTGATCTCGGTATCCTACTCTGATTATGCTGTTGTCGTTATGCTGCACTTCCGTAGAGTTGTGAATTAGCTTGAGTGAGTATACAGGGTAGGCATCGTTTGGCTGTCGTGAGTATACAGGGTAGGCCAAAAATGGCACAGTTTTTTTACGCCCATAACTTCATCAAATATTAACCGAGAAAAATTGTAGTAACATTGTTACTAATGATCCCACCACACCTCATATGTGTCGCTATACTACCATGTGATATGTCATACATCGCACTCTAGCCGGCGGCGACGACACTGAACAATTGCGCGATAAACGAAACAGTCCAGATTTAACTCGGTCAATTATGCTGTTTCGGGGGAGCCCTTTAACAGATGGTCTGTCAACGTCGACAATTCACGACAATCAACCAGCTGAAGCAGGCGATCGTCACTAAGTGGGGCAAACTGTCGCAGCGTTTGGTTGATCGCGCCAATAGTCAGTGGCGTCGCCGGCTTGAGTGCGTCGTCCAGCAGCAAGGCGGACACATTGAACATTTGATGTGGAAGCTGCGAGAAGTGACAGTTAATTTGCACAATAACTAAAACATTAAACAGGTTGTGTCCTGTTGTTGATTTCTTACAGTGTGTTGTTACAGATATTGTCTCGTTTTCAATTATTACTCTTAAGACAATGATATTTCACTAGGTAGTGTAGCGACATAGCCTAGTTGAGAAATGGTGGGATTTTTAGTGACACTGTTATCACTGATTTTTTCCTGATTCTGACAGTAGAAGAATTGTGAAAATCGGTTAATATTCGATAAAGTTATTGGCGTATAAAAATGTCATTTTGGCCCACCCTGTATACTCAGTCACCGTGACATTCGATGCGCTCTATTTTGATACACATGTCGCTATTTTCTGTAGCTTCAGTTTGGGTTTAGATTTCCGTTTCATATTCAATTTGTTTGTATTTACACGAACAGTATAAAAGCGTTACGTGCGTTGTTTTCACGTCGCTTACAGTGCGTGAATGTGATGCTGACAATGCCCGTACCGTTCACATTACGTCGGATATTTAGGTAATTGCGCAATTTATACACATCAGCTCGTATTATTATGCGGCCGTCCGTTTGTCTGTCCCGTACGAGCTCCTTACTCGAAAATAGAAAACATAGAAAACAACAAAGAAAAAAGCAATTAACTGGTGTGCCAATTTTCAGCTCGGAAGAACAAATATCAAAGTTGGCCTAACGAATGTCAGAAACATCCTGAAACTGGCATATAACCTAGCTTGCGTAAACGTTTTATTTATGGCTCGCCCGCTTGCGGAGTTGCGAGCTAATCCACGGCACACTAAGCATTGAGATATAAAAGTGCACTTTTACATGAAATTAAAAATAAAAAGTGCTGTATATATACAGCTAGGTTAGGTAGACGGCCGCATATGATGCCGGCAGTGGGGCGACATATCTTCGTTTATTTGCAATGCGATGCTATATTGCCCGGTGTAAAGCCGAGGCTCATAGTGGTCATGCTCATAGGCTCATACAAACCTAGATTCCTTAAAAAAATATGCTTAAACAGTACGATACGACTGCCAGACGAGTTATGACTTTGTTGTCTTATCTTGACGAGATTTTGATAGACAAGTAATTTGAGAAAAGCTCACGTGACGCGCGATAGCAGCGGTCCTGCAACTTTGGCAATCAGTGTAAATCTACAGCAATAAGATATTAATGCATCTTGAAAGAGTACTAAAACTTGAGGCCACCGTACGGAAGACTCCTTGAATTTAAGAGATCGAAACTTAGATTCTTAAAAATATACGTTCTATGCTAAAATGTCATATGCAGGTTGTCCAGGTCCATCTCCAGCCATTTCGGCGCAATTCACTCTTAAAATGTGTGTCGCAGCCAAAAATCGCAAAAAATTCACTGAAACGTCTATTTTGGGGTTCAAGATCATTCAAGGTCATCGACGTTGACGCCAATAAAAAGCATGTCACTATTGCTTGTTATGATAAGCAACATGTATGTACCTATCTGCACTCGTTTTCACGCTACACGAGATATTAGCGGTGAAATAACCACTTTTTAGGGAATAGCGGTATTTGACGCTCGCCTGCGCTAGCCTCCTTGAACCTAGGGGGTCAAAACTGCTAAAATCCACGTTTAATGCTAAAAATTTCGTACGCAGGTTGTCTTGGTCTATCTCCAGCCATTTCGTCGTAATTCAGTGTTGAAATGTGCGCTGCATCCAAAAATTGCGAAAAAAATTCACTAAAAACCTCTTTTTGAGGTGTTCAAGGTCGTTCAAGGTCATCGATGTTGATAAACTAAAAAGCCTGTCACCAGTGCTTGTTATGATAAGCAGCATGTCTGTACCTATCTGCAACCGAGACAATAACGGTAAAATAACATCTTTTAGGGGGAGGGTATCCCTCTTTGACGCCCTCGTTCGAGGGGAACCCCCACACCTAGGGGCACGAAATTTTATCACGAAAAACTAGAGACCTTGAGGCAGCCCACAGTGAAGATTTCGTGATTCTAGGTGTCACCGTTTTGATAGAGTGCCAGGGTGTGACGGACGGACGGACAGACGGACAGACGCCCAGGCTATATCTAAGACGCACGAAGCATTCTGCTATGGCGCGTAAAAATTGAATTCGTAATCTTGTTGCATGGAGTCGTATTGACGCGTAGCCCTGCAGTCTGTGATAATACAATAATCGAATGGTTGTTATACTTGTTAGTATTAATGTGACATTGCTATAAACTTGAGTACTTACGGTAAAACTTCCGGGACAGTATAACACAGTATGTGTCGTGTTGTTTTATAGAACGTCAAACCAATTATTTATTAAAGCTTTATGGATCTGTTGGTGACCTTTTAGTTATGGTTATTTGTTTCTTTTTCAGTTTCTTTGATTTCAGTCAGTTTCTTGATTTTTTTATGTTTTACATTATAACTGTGCCTAATATTCCTAAAATTTTCTCTCATTTATTTTTTTTTTTTTGGGGGGGGGGGCGGATTGGACCGACCGTTGAGCTGTAAGCAGAGGGCTGACCTACTGCTACGAGGTGTCTGTCGTCTGTCTGTCTGTTTATAACGGATATATTGCGGTTAGTAAGCGGTATGTCTTACAGGGAAACTTTTTACACGATTACTTAGCCCTGCGTCAAGGCTCCTTGCGTACAAAATTTTAACGATGCAGTGCAAAGAAAACATTTTTAAATTTGAGGGTGAATGTAGTAGGAAGTAGGAAAAATGTAAAAAAATGGTATCTTTGAAACGGTAAAAGATAGGGCCCATGTTGCTACAGATGACTACTATTTTATTTATTAGACGGTTAGAGTATTGTTATTTTTGTATCACTCAGTCTCGACAAAGTACTATTTTAACGATTTTTACGCGCGCAAGCAGCTACTACTTTAGCGCGTCTTAGCCGTCGCAATTCTGTCTGTCTGTCTGTCACACGAGTGGATCAGTCAAAAACGGTGCAAGCTAGGATCATCAAATTTTCACCGTCTGCTGCCTGGAAGACTCTAGTTTCAGGAACCGAAAAGCTCTTCCATAAATTCAAAGAGGGTCACCCAGAACGAGGGCGCTAAATAAGAGGGGGTAGGAAACATTCGTGATTTTTAGCTAATAAATCGCTCTATCTCAATAACGGGCCTAGGTTACTGATCACTAATCGGAAGTCGTACACTGGCTCTTGATTTCCACCGAATTCAATGACCTTGGATGACCTTGAACGCCAAAAATAGAGGTTGTTATGGATTTTTTGGCGATTTCGGGCTGCGAGACACATTTCAAGAGCAAATTGCGCCGAAATCAATTGAGATAGGCATGTTGAAGCTGTGTATGAAATCTTCAACATTAAACGTAGAATTTGACGGTTCAAGTCTCGATTTTCTAGGTTCAAGGAAACTTGCGCACGAGGGCATTAAAGAGCGGTACCCCGTAAAAGTCGTTATTTTACCGTTGTTGGCCAGTTTTTCGTGAAAACGGTGCAGATGGGCATGCTGTCTATCACAACAAGCACTAGTTACAAGCTCTTCATTCGTATCAACATCGACGACTTTGAAAGACCCTGAACTTCTAAAATAAGGGGTTTTATTGATTTTTTGTGATCTTCGGCTGCAGCGCACACTCCAAGAATGGACTGCAACGAAATGGCTGGAGATGGACTGCCAGTTTGAGCACAAGAACTGCTATAGGTTTTCGCGCGTCTCGTGAGCATTAGCTGCAATTTCTTGTTCTTGTAATTAAACCTGAAATTCCAAATCCCGGGTTTTGGACGCCGCCATTTCGGGATGGATTCGAGATGCCGGGATTGCAGCCCTGCATTCTGGTCGTGGTCGTCTCTGCACCGTCCGCAAACACGTAGGCTACGACACACTGTTACTTGTAGCCAGAGCTGGAAACAACTTAGGTTTTTGTCTGTCCAATGCAATGCATAGCATTGGACAGAGTATAAAATCACCTGAGCGTCCGTGCGTACATCCGTGCGTCCAACTTATGAGGCGCCATATCTCCATAACGGTGCAAGATGGACGCACGGTCACAATGGACCACTTATAGGAAGTCGCCCACCGCGAGTTGAATGGTCACGTGACTGACAACGTTAATTGTTTAATTATAATAATAGCGAAAGATGACAATAACATTGCTGCTGTATGCCTACAATTTAAAATTAGGACTAAACATTTTGATTTTTTTCTACTACTCTAAACAGCTCAATGATGATATTTATACGGACATAGGCCTACTGTAAACTATCGAAATGCATTGGACAGACTTCGTGTTCGTATGAACATTATCTTGTTTAATAAGAACTTTTTAGGCTTTAAGGTTTTTTGGTTTAGCTGTCCAATGAACACAGTAATGACCGTACACAAAAATACGACCCAAGAAAAAAAACATCTTATGAGTGAACGACATAATGACATGATTGACGTCATAGCTCAACAAGTAATTTGAACAAAGCTCACGTGACGCGAGATAGTATCGGTCCTGCCACCTGGACATACAGTGCAGGACCGTCGAGAGGAGAGGGGTAAAGAGTAAGTTACCCCGGGCCCCGAAACGTTTGGGGCCCCGCCGTCGCTCAGAAATATAAAGTACACCAGCTAGCATGCACCATTTTTATAAAAAAAAGATTAACATTTTCTCCTCAGAGGGGCCCCACGAGAATGTATCTCTCAAACCCCGCCGTGGCTCTCGACGTCCCTGATGAGCACTAGTAGAAAGTCGCATATTGGCTTTTAAATGACATGACCTTTACTGACCTTGGATGACCCTGAAGGTTAGTACTGCAACAGGAACTGTATGTGCTGTAGCGCGTCTTCCATAGCAAACCGTTTTTATTGAGGAAAATGTGCGAAATCTGCGTCCGTTATTTCTGTCGGTTATTTAGGCCTACGACTGTAGCTGATGTTCATTAAATATATCGCCTGGCGTGACGACACGTTTATACAGAAAATCCGAGTACAGTAGCCTATATCCGGTAGTTAAAAATTTGCCTACGCATACGGCATATAGGCCTGTAAGGGACAGTGTCACAGTAGGGTAGAGCATTTTGGACGGAGCAAGAAGATATTTTTTTTCAAAAACGCCTTTGCCAGTGATTGCAATTTGCAATATCGCTGGATTGCATATTTTTCTCAATCCCGGGAATTAGCATTTGACATTCGTCGATGCGGGACTCGGAAATATCGCGATATATCGAAAAATTCGATATTTTTTCGACGATACCGTCGATACGATATGTCGATATCAAAATATCGAATCATCACTAGTACCGTACCTGTGCAATATATCTATTGGGGCAGATTCGAAGAATACGCACTACTTCTGGTTGAATGAATGTTTATGTTTATTTTTATGTTAGTTGTCGTGATCGCCCTTAGTCGTGATCCAAGAGTATGTACAGGTGACACAGCTCGGTGCAGTACAGCCGTAATAATGGCGTTGGTTACTGTTCACAGATCGCCAACTCCCAGCAACAGCACGGATACTTTCAGCGTACGTACGCTGTTTACTATATTGTTTACATTTTGCTCACACAGTGGGTGACTTTAAATTTTGCTTAGACCTAAGTTTTAAACTATAGTTTAGATCAAAACTCGGTTTAAAACCTAATTAATGCTAAATTTAAAGTGACGATTAAATCCGGTTTTAAGTAGGGTTTTAAACCAGACGCTTTCGCTAAAACCAAAGTTAAAACCGAACATAATACCAAAGTTCGGTTTAAAACCAAACTTAATCTGAACAATCCAGTTTCAAACCTGATCTCCGTAATGCAACGAGATCGGCGTTTCTTTTTAAAGACTAGTCTTTTGGTTTGGTTTAAAACCAGAACCACTTTAACTTTCGATTTAGCGAAAACAAGATGGCATTTGTTTACCCAGCAGTTGCTATTGCTGCTGGCGTTCTAGGGCCCAATCGCCTACGACGTGTGCCTAACGTACAGCGCGAATCATGATTATCTGGCAAAGATGAGTTTCTTTCAATGTGTCTGAGTGCTAGACAGATTCACCAGCTAGCCTTAGAATACATTCGGTGGCGTCGTCAGGTTGATGGTGAAAACGTAAGATATTACCAGTACACCAGTACTAAGCATGTGAAGCTCTTCCTGCGTCAAATGGTCCGAGGAGGATGCTGTCACCACATCCATAGAATATATAATATCTGTGTATCGTCTCCATATTTATAGGGTACCAAGGAAGTAGGTTTTCAGTTTTAAACTGAAGTTTAAAACCGAGTTTAAAACTGAAGTTAATCTGAGCATTGGTTTAAAACCATACTTTAGAGTCCTGATTAAGGTTTGGTTTAAAACTACAGTTTAAAACTTAGGTCTAAGCGAAATTTAAAGTCACCGAGTGTTGAGTCCATTAGTAGTGAGTTACTAGTCTTATAACGTGTGTTGTAGTATTGTAAGTAATGTATTGTGTTATTTTTGTATGACAAATACGAATGTTTTCTTATAAGTTGAAATAACTTTTGTTACATTCAACGCTGAAGAATTTGGGGTAATAATTGTGGGCCACAAGTATTAGGAACTCGCAACTTCTAACCATTTCAGATGTAAGCGGTCTATAATCCTATGGTTAGGGTAAGGAGTTAGGGTTAGGCTATGAGAGTTAGTGGCCACACTAACCTTTATACCTTGAATCCTTGATTCTATTCTTACTTACTTGTGGCCTGTAATTATTTTACTTAGCTAAACTGCAGCATTACCGAGTCTGGATGCTGCCAGTTGTTTTCCTCTATGACGAAAGCCGATGCTATGAGAAAACAACACAGTTGAGGAAGCGCATTTTAACCAAAATTCTATTGCATGAACTTTTACGGAAACTTTTCTGTGAGGAAGTTTTAGAGAAAGTTGCAGACATGAATCATTAAGGTTGTGGACACAAATGGTGACAAACCATAAAACAGGGATGTCATGGGGAAGTTTTGGACTTTCATGCCATCTTGACATGTCAAGTTGGAAGCAACAAAGTCAGTGATAGGTCTGTGGCAAATCCGTTTTTGTTTCTCTAATGAAATTGAGTTCGTGACAAAGCATGAGGAAAGTCTGTGACAAAGTTGGGCGTCTGTCGCAGACATTGTTGCAGACATAAATCATGAAAGTCCGTGGTAGTATTGTGTTATATTAATGTTTTTTTCTAACTAACTGTGTAAACAGACATATTCTGTGTGAACTTTTCTGTGTGATAATTTTTAGGAGGTGACTGATACCTGTGAGAATGAAGCTGGAAATATTACATCTCCGCAGAAAACATGCAGGTATCTGTAGATGATGTGATAGATACTTTAATTTAATTAGTTCGCCATCCATTGCTTGATACGTGCCAACATGAAATACATCTGTCCCATGCGAAGTTCTGCTACAACCATCTCCAAAAAGTTTGCTTTATGGAATTGTGCTTATACTGGAGTAACTGTGAACAATTAGCTAGTTAAAGTTATACATTAGTGATTGCAGTGTGTAATAGGTCTAAATTTATCAATTAGTTTTGATAACGGTAACCAGATTTTTGTTGCATGGTAAGTTTTTGTATGCAGTTCACAGATTCTTATTAACTAATATATGTTTTGTGACTTACATTTACATGAAGTGATGTCAGCATTAGTAGAATATGTTATGTTGTATATACTTTCTATATACTACAGCCAGAATCTTGTAGTTATATATATTTCCATTGTCCATACTTGCCACTTACAGCTGGTCATGATTAACCAAGCACTATCACCATATAAAAATCTGGTAATCGACTTGGGTAATATTGCAGTGGTTCCAAAGTTACCAGTAGATTAGCAGTTTTGACTTAAGGATGCAGTAAGTAGCATGTGAAGCCTGAAAATGTATTTGTGCAGTCTCAGTGAGACGTACTTGACAGTTAAAGGTGCGGCATTGATGCTGGCATCTTCTAACTGTCTGAGGACACTTGACAGCAGTGAATGTGAACCGTCACAAGTATCTCGTATGTAACACTACTTTTTGTGTTTTTTACGTGTATAGTACATCTGCAGTTTTTTGGACTGAGCAGTTTCGTAATTAGAGTTGTAAATATATGTATGTTTTATTTTGTTCATTCAAGTTGGTTGTTGCAAACTTTTTTGTCTAGTTAATGTGGTCTTTTGTAATTTTTCGTGCATGTTGGCATCTTTAGACTGCGTATAAGTATTGGATATTGCAAGCTCATCAGCCATTTTCAGATTCTAGTATTTGATGCTGAATGCATGCCATTTTGTGCTGTTTTTAACAGGTGATATACACAAGCATTTGTACAGTATGTGTGGTTTGCTGCGGCCTTGGGACAATATCAAACTGGTCTGTTTCTTAACATGTGTTTTTGCTTTTCAGCAGTTATGCTGACAACTTTTCTATGTTTAATTCAGAGTTTGAATCACGGTAATGTTATGTTATTTTGACAGTAGGGAAAAAGACCTAGTGAAAATTACTTGCGCATGTGATCTTGTGCCCTTCAATGTACATGGCCTAAAAGCTGTTTTTCTTCTATGTGCATGACATTTGTAGTATTCTTGTATGAGCTGGTGGGTTGATTGGTGTGTTTGTATGAATGAGTTAGGCAGTACGCCTGGAGTCAGTGTATCAGACGGAAGGTCATGTCCGGTACATGACAATTGTCTCGACTCTTGGTTGTCATGATGCGGAGGAAAGCATGATTCTCGGTGTTGACATAGCAGATGACACTGCAACTATTGGACTTGCTCTGCCTGTCTGGGCCGATCTTGACATACACCTTGATGGAGATGGGTAATTCACTGTGTATTCACTTTGTCAGTGACGGATAGCACATTCACATCTATTGTGTTCTAAAAATGACATTTATGTTATATTTTTAAATATCTTTGGACTTTAGCAAATTTCAGTAAGATCTGGTGCAAAGTTTAGTTGTTTAATCTGTGCTTAATTATGCTTACTTTTTTCAAAATGTGGCAGAACTTGGTAAACAGTTATTGTTATAAGATGGTAATCACTAGTCAGTCTGCACTGATGCAGCTTAACTGAGAAGATGCATATCAGCACAGCAGATTGCTGCTGATTTAAACATTTTATTGTGTTAAATAGCTGAGTTTTCAGTAATACAACATGGGCCATGAAATATGTGGCACTTTACTTTTGTCAATATCTTCATCGATTATTGACCAATTTTTAAAATTCTTTCACTGGCACACTCTGCAGACAATTTGCAATAATGTGGTTATTATATATCCCACCACACAGTAAATGCATTCCTACACTACCTTGATACGCCGTAGTACCACCAGTGCAGGGGTACCCTGTCTTAGCGGTAACCTAAGATGGCGGTGAATGACGTGGTTTTTTGGCGAAATTTGACTATATTATCATAACAAGCAATGGTGATGTGCTTGTTAATGGTATCAACATCACTGACCTTGCATGACCTTAACCTAGAAAATAGAGGATTTTAGTGATTCTGTGCAATTTTTGGCTGCAGAAGAGTGAAGTACGACAAAATGGATGGAGATAAACCAATATTAGCTGCGAACAGGAACTGCCATAAGCTCTCGTGCATCTCATGAGCATTAGCTCAGATTTCTTGTGCATTTAGAACATCATTTGTCAAGCAAATTCAGCATATTGCACACAATGCTTCACTCATCAAATTATAAGGTATTGTTTTACATCGTGCATCAAAACGACATCTTCTTTTGTGTTTTAGCTGTAGTATCATGAGTTGTGTTTTGATGTCTTTTATTTGCAGTGGTTTCAACATTATGTCTAATGACCATCAGCATGTCTTGAAGCCTGTGTCTGTTCAAGCAATGTGGTCAGTTGTCCTGCTGTATTTTATTGTCATTTCTACTTACACTAGCGTTCCAATGAAGATTTTTAGTAGTTGTTATAACTTAGTGTGTATACATGTAGATGATACTATATAACAATCTGATATTAATTCTGTTATCTGCGCTACTGTCAGTTGGTCAATAATTGTGGCTGTTGGCTGATGAATAACCACATGCTTTAGAGAGAAAAATACCTCTCCTCTGAGAAGTATTCCTATAGTGAAGGATTAGCATGTAAGTTGTCCTGTAACTTTATTGCATTGCCATAGTCATGGGAGAGCTCTGCGGGTCTGATTGGGAATCGCAGCATTGTGTTTGTGCATTTGGTCCAATGAATACCTTCGTGATACTGAGCGTTGTGCTAACACTGTTTACAGGCAGTCGCGGAAGGTATTTTTCGTTTTGGAGTACTTATGTGTCCATATCGTTAGGGGTTAGCTACAAGAATACACTGTATGAACCGACGTTTGACGTTGATGTATTTGACACTGATGTGTGGCTGCAGGTCGGCCCTGCAGAGTGTGATCGGCGTTCGTGATGTGGCGCGCAGAAACAATTACTACGTCGACGGTCTGACGCACACGTGGGTCTCGTACTACAGCGCTCGTGTATCGTCATCTTTGGCCGCTATCAACGAGTGGCATCAGATGGAGGACATAGAATCTCACAGACGCATTGAACTCAAGTCTGTGCTATCATGAGTAGTGTAGTTGAGGTGAACAGAGGGGAATGCTGGGACGAAACAACATTCCCCTAAATAACGTAACGACAAGGGGAATGGTGATACAGTAGCATTCCCCCAAATAGGCCTGCAAAAAATCTACATGAAAGTTAACCGCCCTTTTATTAGAATGAAATGCCTGATTTTGTATATCGTAGTATTAGTGAAATTCGGTTACCGAGGTGTATAAATGCTCTAAAATACCGTCCGTTCTAGGGCTTTGACCTGGATGCCATTTGGGGAGCTCATGGCACTTCCACAGCGACCTTTTTGGATTAAAGGGGACCTACTTCTAGGGGCATACCGCACGATACACTGGCCCTGTATTCATGGTCTCGCAGTGTAAAAACTGGTGTCTGGCTGAGGGCCTTAGGAAATGGAGATCAGTGCCGCCCTATGGGCTGTAAGGCTCGGGAAGGACTTTACGTTTTTTTACTTCTATCAGGAGGGAATGTTCCCCAACCAAAAGTTTACACCACTGCAACTAATCAGTCAGTTGATGAATGTTGCCTGAATATCAGAGCTATTCGTGGTTGATAGTAACATAAGTGGGTCAGATGATGATGTTCGGATATGATTATATGAAGTTTCAGGTTTTGAGAAGGTTCTAAATTACTGAGATGTTGCCAAGATTATTGCTCCCTGTTCTTTAAAGGTCCATGGACACCAAAATTAACTTACCTTTTTTCCTAAAAGCACACAATTTTCTGAGAATGTTGACACTAAGATCGGCACCCAGCGTTTTGTCAACACGAAGAAACTTAATTTGAAATTGACTATCTATGAAAACGACGCAGAAAAGGAGATGCCATGTTGACAGGCTGATGACATCATCGCGTGTCCATAGTCAACGTAAAATACGCACAGAAACATAAGCATTATAAAATCACGTTGTCTATCTATGTACTGCTGCAGTTGTCATGCGACACAGTATTTTTTTGCCATTAAAAATATTAAAATTAATTAGTAAACACTGACTGGGTACACACAGTGACGTCTCTTCCGGCCACTTGCCAAGGTGAGATTTTTCAACATAACGTAACATAGCGCCATTTTTCGTTATATTCAGGCATTAATTTTATACATTTATAAAGCTTAAATCATCATATTATATATGCAAGGTGAAATGTCTAATTGAGGTCTACATAAATTTTTGTTCAAGTGAGTTTGACTGTGGCCATGGACCTTTAATGATTTTTTTTTGTTTTTAGCCAGGCTGCAACTGAAAGCCTAGAAATATGTCAGTGTGTTTATTGTTTTAATTACAGAGGTAGAACAAGAACACTCATCTTGATGTTGTTGCTGTACATTGTGTGCTGAATTGTGGGAATTGTCAGTTTGAAATTTGAGTTATTTGTTTACTTGCCATATTTTTAGTTGAACTGGTGTATGAGTTGCAGTGTTACTGAAACAGCTTGCGTGGATCGGCTCATTCGAAGCAAGCTCAAAGACATTATGATGACTGTTGACCTGGAGGAAGTTACCAGCAAATATGTTAGTTTTTCGTATCGTATGCCTTTGCTTCGGCTTATGCCTGATTAGCACAAGATTAATCGTATTTGATGTTAATAATGTCTCTTTAGTGATTACTTGCATGACGTATGGCAAAAAGTTGGGTGTCTTAACATTTATAATTTTTGTCGTCGAAACATCTACCGGCGATTGAGGGAAAAGTCTCAATTCTAGCATAGGCTGCGGATAGTAAAACGGTTTGCAGATGCTCGAAATCGATCAAGTTTGACATTTTATTTACTGCCATGTATGTACATCGGCGATAGCATAACGAGTTAGTTGCGTGGCTGTAGAATTATGCTTATGCTGGATCTCCCCCTCGTTCAAGGGGATCCCCCTCATCCAGCGGCATGAAATTTTGTCACGAAATATTAAAGACTCTACCCCAAGTTTTTTATCTCACCTAGTCTTGAATTGGTACCGGTTTGTGACGGACGGACGGACAGAATTATCATAGCTAATACGCGCTTTTGCGTGTAAAAATGAGTTGAGAGAGAAGGTTACAGTATTGTGTTGATGTGTGGTTGTGTAAAGCTGCGGACTCGGTTGGAAGAAGAGCTGAATATGTCTCTGACTGAGTTCAAGCATTTCATTGATGAGGAGATGATCACAATCATGAGACAAATGGATGCTCCGTCGCAGATATTTGACTATCTGTATCTTGGCTCGGAGTGGAATGCATCCAATCTCGAAGAACTTCAGAAGCTTGGGTGTGCTTGATAAAATGATACTAGTACAAGATAAATGATTTAAAACCTTTCGGTATTTATGATTGTATACCGTGTTTCAAAAAAAAACCAGTCAAAATTGTTTTTGTAATAACTTTGTCAAATTTCCACCAACTTTAATAATTTTTGGCAGAAAGATGGCCAAGACGATAGAATTATGTAAGGTGCACTCACTTATCATCTAACCTACTTTATGTCAACGCACTACCATGTGAAACACAGATGCACCAAATTGTTACATTACACGGTGGTTATTTGTATCGGATTGTTCTCACCTTTGCATCATCAGTTTGACAGAGGTTGCCATGTGGTTTTGGTATTAAAAATTTTTATGGTAAAAACAGCAGACAACAAATTAGCTAACTGATGAGCTTAAAACACGCCTAATTGATAAGTGAATGCCGTTTGATCAGTTGTTTTTGATTCCGCTATCAGCCAGTGGCGTTGCATCTAAGCCATTGTCTTTCTATGCGGGGCCCTCTTTGGACAAAAATTCTGATGATTTGCAAGCGAGTTGTTATACAAACTTATAAGTCTGCTAAATAATTTACATTGAGAATTATTTTGTGCTTAATTAAATCATTACAGCGTTTACTTGGAAAATAACTTAGCGTTATGCAACAATTTATTTTTGAACATCTATGTTTTACACAATAGTGTGTTGACATAAATTAGATCAGGTGGAAACCGAGTGCACCTTGCATAACTTCATCGCCTTGGCTATCTTCTTGCCAAAAATTATCAAATTTAGTAAACATTTGACAAAGTTATGACAAAAACAATTTTGACAGTTTTTTTCTGAGACACGGTGTATTTACTGGCAGAAGAATATTTCTAGATTTCACATTATACACGTACAGTGCGTAATACAGAATACGTAACAGACCTAATGGTGCTAAAACAAAACAGGGAATGTCTGTAAATATTGCATTTTATGTAAGAAATGATTGTTGCAGTTATGCACAAACTACAAGAATTATGTTACATTTGTGTTAACTGTGATCAAAAATTAGCATAATTATAGGAATTGCACTTTTTCCAAAGCATTTTAATATTTACACCACACTTGCTGTTGATCTGTTATGGTTTGTGATAGTGTCCCATACAGTCATCTTGGAAATAAAAGCATTTAGAGCTACAGTCTATACTTATTGACACTTAGTAAGAAACTTCTTGTGTGTTAGCTGACATGCCCATCTGTGATGATTTATTTAATTATATGCTGTGTCATAATGCAGAGAGCAACAATGAGGTAATGTATACATGTGTTTGCAGTGTTGGTTACATACTTAATGTTACGAGGGAAATAGACAATTTCTTCCCCGGAATCTTCGAGTACTGCAATATTCGCATATACGACCTTGAAGACAGTGACCTGCTGAAGCATTGGCCTCGCACATTTGATTTCATCACCAAAGCCAGGTCTGTTGTCAGCTTTTGTCTTTGTAACTGCACGTCACTGTGATGCTGCCATATAAGATCATTACGATCATAAGATCAGCTCAGGATCAATTAGCTTATGAAAATTTGTTGATAGAGAGATTGGTAAATAAGTAAGACGTGAATTTATGTAGCCCAGCAGTAGTGGCAAAACAAGTCCGTAATGCACTGCATGCATTAGTACCGTGAAAAGAAATGTGTCTTAAGTAATCATTTAAAGACAGAGATGGTGTGAACAGGATAATGCTTATGTCTTGGTAACGAGTTTCATGTCATCAGGCTGGCATCATATAAACCCAAACGGCACGACAAACTGATGACTGGCAGCAGAACAGAGATGATGACTTGAGGCAGTTGCAATGACTGGGGTGCAGTGTGCCATGAGATATCGAGGTGCCGTGAATTCCAGACAGCAATGCATGAACATACTGAGCTTGTTAGAAGTGATCGTCATAAAACCTGTGTTTGCCAACAATAGTTGTGTTGTGTGAATGATAGATGTGCACGCTCCAAGGTGTTAGTTCATTGCAAGATGGGCATTAGTCGGTCTGCATCAACGGTATGGTTACAGCTTCTGCTTTTACTAGTTATCTGTCCTATTGCTATACCATAGCATTGGACAGATTATAAAATCACTTTTCTTTGTCTGTCTATCTGTTTGTGCTCATAAAGCGGCAGTTTTTACGCGCAACAGCAGCTACTGCTGTAGCGCGTCTTAGCCATTGCAGTTCTGTTCGTCCGTCTGTCTGTCTGTCACACGGTGGATCAGTCAAAAATGGTGCAAGCTAGGATCACCAAATCTTCACCGTCGGCTGCTTGGAAGACTCTGGTTTTGGAAACCGTGAAGCTTTTCTATAAGTTCAAAGGGGGTCACCCCAAACGAGGGCGCTAAATGAGAGGAGGTAGGGAAAATCCGCGATAATCAGCTGATATGGCGTTGCCAGAGTGAGATAGTGGCGCCATCTGGTGAGTACAAGTAAGACACTATACATATTTAGCCGTAGATCGTCTGGCGCCATCTGGCGACTGATTTTGTTTTACTGGGCCTTCTGTGAAACTGCAGCCAAAAGCTGTACGGATGAGATCTACGGATGAAGTCTACGGATCACTAGCGTACGACGGTGCACCGCTGTTGCACGTTCAAAACTGCCTTGCGTTAGCAAGGTTTTTCTTGTTATTTCATTCTGATGAAATTTTGCTCAGTGGCTTGGGTACAGAAAAGTAAGATCAAGTTTGATTGGGGTGAAAATCCAATGACCCCTTCCCTTTGCACGTTGACCGAAATGACATCATTGAGATTGAGAACTAAGTATGGTTCATGTATTTTCCTAATGAAGTACTTTGAATACTTCAGTGTCATTGGCCATTGGTAATTTAACTAACAGTATATTGCTATCCTACAGTGTATATTTTTACGCGCGACAGCAGGTACTGCTATAGCGCATCTTAGCCATTGCAATTCTGTCCGTCCGTCACATGGGTGGATCAGTCAAAAATGATGCAAGCTAGGATTACCAAATTTTCACCATTGTCTGCCCAGAAGACTCTAGTTTCAGGAACCGTAAAGCTTTTCCAGAAATTTGAAGGGGGTCACCCCGAACGAGGGTGCAAAATGAGAATGGTGGTGGGAAAATTTTACGATTTTGAGCCAATAAGTCGCTGTATCTCAGAAACGGTGCGAGATAGGGCCTAGGTTACTATTTATCACTAATAGGAAGTCATACACGGGCTTTCGATTGCCACCCAGAGCAATGATCTTGGATGACCTTGAATGCGAAAATAGGGGTTTTTATGGATTTTTTGGCGATTTTGGGCTACGACACGACTCTATAGCATTCGCAAGGTGTCGCCATGCAACTAACTTGTTATGCAATGCAGATGGAGATTTTGATATTTGTATTTTAACTTAGCATGAACAGCCAAGTGGGCAGTGGGCCTTCATACATGTTCTGCTGTCGCCCGTTCCCTTTGCGTTAGCTAGGCTTTCTGGTAATCAGCAGTGTTGAAGCAGTTCTTATGTTTGCCACAGGTGATAGCATATGCAATGAAGGAGCAGGGCTGGTCGTTAGACACTGCCTATCAGTATGTAAAAGAGAAGCGCAGTTGTATCAAACCTAATGCTGGGTTTATGCAACAGCTCACTACATATCAGGGCATTCTTGATGCCAGGTGATTTTGCATTAATATGTTAATTATGCCAATTCGTATTCCGTGTGGTGTATCTATGCATTCTGCATACACATAGTGCGGCAAATGATTTTTATGCAGCTGCTGTGTGCTTTCTTGAGTTGGATTCTTCTTCTTGTTTTATGCCCAGCTACCAGTGGGGCCAAATACATTCTTGCTGTATGATGTATGGCTTTGTGACAACCAGACGATTTCACATAGTATAGGTTCAGTCCACACTGTGATGTGAGTCCACGTCTGCAGAGGTCTTCCTGTCTGTCGTATGTTGTCGACTGAGTCTACCAATCGGCCTGTGACGTGTCTAAGAATTAGCGACTTTTTGCTTTACTTATTGTTTCGTGACTGTCTCTTTCCCATCCACTTTCTGTTATCATATTTATATCATATTTATATCATATTTGTTATCATATTTATGTAGCACTTCAACCTTCTTTATGCTTTTGTTAGTTTCTGGAATGTTTGTCATATTTTCTAACACATCGACTTCTTTTCCATCTGCTTTATTGGTTATCATTTTGTTAGATTTATGCTTATTTTACTAATCGTTTATGGTCATGGAATAAGCGTTTTAACTAATTAAATAAGTAATGAAAACGTCAATTTATATAGCACATCAGCATCAATGTGATGTGCTGTTTACATTTGTAATGGCGTTCTCTGAAAAGGTCTGAAGTGAGTGACTTTGTTTAACTCTCATTTTTTTACTACACATACTGTACTGCAAGTTTTACTAACCAAAATACAGCAATGTAACACAACTGCAGATAATTATTGTTGTTATGAATCGTGTGCTGCAGCAAGCAGCGACACAGTGGGCTGTGGCGTTCTGTGTCATCCGGTAATCTGCTGCCTGACTCTGAATCGTTGTTATTGAAGAGATCTCTATTGTGTGATGCAGCCCACCTACCGACGCTTACCACTGCTGATCTACCTATGAATCTGTCATCTGTTAGAGGTATGCCTGGTTGCATCTTAGGACAGGTAGTGGTTAAACAGTTTTTAATAGTTAGCTATTCAGAAATTAACGATTGATTAAATTATTATCATCTATTATTATATAAATTATTATCAGCACATATGTAAGACAGGTAAACAAGCATTTGATGCTGATTTGCTGACGAAATATTTTTACCAGTTAGTGATTGGTGCCACCGCAATTAAAAGGATGAATTTTGCCATTCTTCATTATACAAAGTGATTTGAAAGTTTAATATTCACATTGACTAGCTGTAAATCTAAGTCTGTATTTATTTTGATAGTACAGTTTGTGCTGAATTTTGAAACTTGTAGGCTGAAAACCTACGTATGTATTTATTTTATTTTGATAACTAGTGCATTTTGTGCTATGGGCAAAGTTTGTATCTTTGGCCGAAGTGCATAATTGGAACTAAAAGGTTTAATAGTTTATCATTTGTATTCTGTTCATAATTACCATTAGTAACAATTTGTCAAACATCATACTGTGTCCTATTGAAGTTTTTTTGGGCTCCGTATTTATGCTGTTATAATCAGGCTTTATTGCTGCAGTAAACTTTGTTTTGATTTGATTTGAAATGTTGTTTTTTAGGTATCAGCCGTTCTGTGTGTGATGAAAATGACTTATTGCTGCGAGAGCGGATGCTGGCTGATGGAAGGCTTGAAGATTTGTTTCCATCCGAGTGTCCTCGGCAGTTGCCACTGGTGTATCACATCGACGATTGGCATTTATATGACAACAACGACAGTTTCGACGATGACACCGAAGATGCAAATCAAACTTCCATTACATTGATTTCATATGTTCAGCATGACTGGACGATAGCTGACAACTTTGCTGGGTCTGCAGCTTACTTGGATTGTTGTGCATTAAATGCCGTAGTTGACGATAGTCCTTACACTACCGGTGAGCAAGGTTTTTACGATGTCTCAATGCTGAGCGGTGGATCCACCCAGCTGTCAAGCTGTCTCAGCAACGCTGATAAAGAGAGAATACTTCTGCACCCGGACCTGAAGCTGGAATACATAATGGCAACGCATCATCGCCAGCGACGTGTGGCTGAACAGCTGCTGGCATCAGACTGTCCGCTTCAGACACTTGCTGATACTGATGAAGACGATAAGCATTGCAAACTCAGCAGGGAACCATCTTTTGTCAGTAACTGCCCGCAGCTGTCAAAAGTACGGCCAGATGATTTCTGGATCCGGGACGTGGCAATGCCCGCCAGTGATTCCGATGAAACAAAGTGCGTATTCCAGCAGTGCAGTTGTGAGTCTGCTAGTGTGTGCTCGTGTGGCAGCAATGCAGCAGTTAATAGCAGCAAGTCTCCGCTGCAGAACTCAACCAGTAACAGTCTGCAGTCGTCCCCGATCTCGCTCAGCTCTCCAGGTAGGAAAGTGATAGACATTGCACAGCAGCTGTCTCAGGAAGAAGTATGCAGCACTGATAAACCGACAGAAGTGGAAGCAAAGCCTGCTTGTCTGCTGTCGATATATGAGACTGAAGGCATCAGTATTGAGCCGGGTCTGGTCCGGCGTACGGTTGACCTCAGCGTTGACGTAACAGCATCGCCTGCCAAGACAGCCGCGGCACAGTCTACATCTATCTATGAAACTGAAGACATTAGTCTCAAACCGGGCCTTGTACGCAGAACACTCCAAGAGATTGAGCAGAGAGAACGGTAACTATATATATCAGTGTTTTGGAGGTCATTTGTGTCACTTGTTTGTAGTTTGTTTACTGCTTTGATATGATATGATATGATGACCAATTTGAAAAATAATCAGTCAGATAGCATAGAAAATAGAAATACAAAGACCATTCAGTTTGCATTTTTTCTTGTGTGGTCTGTGTTGTGCTGAATGATTAATTAATTTGTTTAATTAGTGAAGTTGCTCTGTACCATTATTGCACCCGAATATTACTTGAATAGGTGCTCATAAGCAGATAGGTAAACCGTCTCAGTAGCCAATCAGGTGGCCAGGTCAACTCAGTCCCTGTGTGGGTAAGCGTAGTGAGTACCAACAAAGCCAGGACATAGATGTGCACACTGTGTGATGTGCTGGCTCCGTATCCATGGTCTTGCAATGTAAACCGATGTATGGCTGCAGGGTAACAAAACAATGGTGACCTTGGTGTTTGGGAAGGACTCCATATTTTTCTAAAATCTTTTAATCATAATAATAACACTACCAATAGTCTGGTCCAAAAGTTGGCAGCTGCCTGGCGCTCGTGCTGCTCTGGCCAGATGAACCAGGTGAAATCTTGCAGTGGCAGTTCACTGCTACGATGTCAGCACCATAAACATTGTTGTGGCTGTTACTATTACTATCACAATCACAATGGTCAGTTCTTACAAATTTAGGTTCGGATTGAAATTTTGTGTTTTGTGTGTTTCTCATCTGTTTTTTTTCTGTAAAGGTTAGATTTTGTGTTTCATTGTGTTTGTGTTTGTGTGCATTGCCTGGAAAGGTTATTCCCGAAATGACCTATACTGTGTCGGGTGGGACGTTAAACCCTGCTCACTCACTAATATTTTGAAGAACTTTGTAGTTACTTTTGCCATAGTCAACTGTATATAGACATGATGTTTTACCATTCTGTCTTTGACTAGCAGCTCATATTATGTTGGCTTGTCCATGTGTAGAAGCAGCTCTATGGTTGACATCGCAGCATCACCACTGTCCCCACCGATGTCTGAGCTGACTCCGGTCCAGAGGTCATCAAGCCTGCGCTTGTCTCGACTGCGATCTCCGGACACTGCCAGGGTGCTGTGTCGCAAGATAGAGCGTCGCAGAACCTGCATTCCGTTCCTAGATCGACAGTCAGCCGTCGAAAGCGACACTGATTTCCTACAGGCTGGAATGGCTGATGATGCCGATGATGACATCATGAATGATGCAGAACTTAGTGATGATGATGATGATGATGATGATGCGCAGGCAGGAGTTTGCGTGATTCGTATCGGCACCGATGACATCGAGATTGAGGAGGGAAAAGTTAAAAGAACCATGCGTGGTGAGTGCATCCAACGAGTTTGTATTGGTGTTTTCCTTATTACCCATTTAATAGTAGCTTAGCTTTTGCTAGTTATTGTTCACCTACTTTATTCAAAATGTGACTTCTTATATTGTTTTTGTGTATCAGACAATTATCAGAAAACATTGTTGCTAACAAATCAAAATCTCTTATGAAAGAAATCTGTTGGCTGGGTGACAGATAGAGCATCCAAACTGACAAACTACTGCCACAAAAAGTCATTTTTGTGGTCTGGCCATACAAACATTCAACAATGAGAACAAAATGACAAATTTCTGTTGGAGATAAGCAATTGTTGTAATTTTGTATCTTGATTGTTTCTAAAATAATGATTACTGGTTTTGTTATAGACTGCATATGCATCCATTAAGTTGTTTTGTTCCTGTTCCTTAGCTGACTAGTAAAATTTAATAGTGTTGAACTACTTTGTGGTTTTTAAAGTCTGGTGAAACAATTTATTATTTTTCTGAGGCAGCTGCTGTGCGTTTGCTGTTTGTCAGACTTTGAAGTGAAGCATAAAGAGGACGTGGAAAGACCGCAGAGCCTGACTGTTGGAATTCCAACACAGCATCGTGACCAGGCTGATGAAATTCCCATAGAGTCCGGCTCGGTGCTGAGGCAGAAGAATGAGATTGAGATGAAGTTTGGCTCCAGTCCGAGGCATTCTAAAGCCTCTCCTGATCACAGTTTAGGTCCACCACCTTCCGACACGGCTCGTCTCACTCCAACACTGGAGAAGTACTGTGCCAGTGATATCTTAACACTCACAGAAGAAGTGCCTGAAGAATTTCTTGATGAGGACATTGAGGACGTGCAGGAGTGTAACCAGCAGAAACGGCCTCGGAATGTATCATCTGAACTGTCTCAGGATATGCCTACTGTGTTGGATGCTGGGTCACTTCAATTTCAGAGGTCTTTTTCGTACCGCGAAAACTGTCAACAGAAACAGCCAAAAGCATCTCCATTTTTCGGTCGATCTGCATCGTTGCGTTTGCGTGGGCTATCAGATGCTGCAAAAAATAGTTTTGCCTCCAATCCAAGTAAGACTCTTGCATCATCCCTTGCTTCTTTCTCGTCCACAGAAGTTTGCAGTCGGCTTTTGAAAGAAAAGAACCAGCAGAATAAATCGGCTTCATCCAACAACAAACTGTCTGATGCTGGCAAAGATAGGAAACAAGCAGAGCATGCAGATCTCATTGCTGATAAATCTAAGGCAGCACCACTGTCAAATGTGTTAAATACAATGCAGTTACCTAGCCAGCAGCAACCTGCAGAAGTCTCAGCAGTTAGTGATCTCAACGATACAAACTTCAAGAATGATCTGAGTTCGGTTGGTAGTCTGAGCTCAAAATTGCCGAAGAATGTCTCTTTGCCGTTAGTTGTTAGCCAAGACTTGCAAACAGTCCCCGGCTCGGCTTCTGTGTCAAAGACACCATCTCAGCAGTCCTTGTCACATTCAAGCAGAACCAAGCTGTTTGCAGAATCATCTCATGACAAGGATTTGCTGCTGCCGCGTTCTTTAACAGAAAACAACGAAGGTTCAAAGCTACCAGTGACAAGAAACACAGCTACTGAAAACACCAATCTTGTGCAAGAGTTGGCTGTTAAGGTGTTTAATGAGCAAGCTGTTGTCAGCAATAGTCAACCTGATCTTGATGCCAGTAGTTCTATCAGTCAGTTGGCAGCAATCCAGGGTGCCAGTCAGCCTTTAGATCAATGCAATGAAGCTGCAAGTATCACACAGTTAGTTGCTGCTGGTCACTCACAGTCTGCAGATTTGGAAGAGGCCGAGATATCACCACTAAGGAAGCACTACAGCTTTAACGATAAGTCCGCATCTTTCATATCAACCCAGCCAGGGAGACTGTGGCGCAGCCAGTCAGTACGTGACAAATCCTCATCCTATCTGCGACACACGACCGAGCCAGCCGAAGTGCAAAAAGTGAGGAAGCTTTATGGTAGAAGTCATCCGTTGTCAAAGCTGTCTGGTGAATATCTGTCTCGAGACTGCAGCAGTAGCACGACAATCAAACACGTCGCCTGTGATCACGACAATACATAGTTTGCTCCTGTCTCAGTAAACTACAGGGTGGCTTACATGTGCCCTAAAGTGCTGTCACGTTGAACGCTTTTTTTGACTATTTGTATAAGTACGGTCAATAAGTTAGCTATCCACACACGTGTAGTATACAATATTAAGATTAAAAATGAAATGTTCAAGTATTTGTGCCACCCTGTAGTAGTATGCTACACATATTCATTGCTGATATGCAAATGCTTCAGTAAATACCAAATATTAATTTATACAGTGTGTGCCAAGTGAATGTTGTGTGACATTAGGATGTTCAGATAGAATGAGAAAGGTTGTGTGATGTCTTGTGCTTTGTCTTAAAGCATTATTTTCTCCATGGTTAAGTTATGCTTTGCAGTTTGTCGTGCATGCCTGCTAATATGTACTAGTGCAGAGTATATATATTCGAGATTTTTGCTGTTGGTGCTGCACCGTGTAGCTTCTGCATCAGTACGGTTGTCTTTTGCAACGGTGGTTGACGGGAGCAATACTCAGGAAAACATTGCTTCATATGCAATCCGTCTGTTGAAAACTACGTGCATGACAATTATAATCTGCAGAGTATGTGGCCTTATTCACCTGGCCATTTGTCGTGTGAAATATAGTTGATCATTTTCCATACTTCCCATGCACGTGAAAGCATAACCCCTGAGGTGCTTTTGACTTGCTCAGTACACTTTTAGTGTTATTTATGTGGTATTGTGTTTTGACACAGAAAAAATTGCACCTCTGGATATTTGTTCCGCAGTTTTTGTCTTTTGTTGAAATGCAGTAAATATGTTTGCTGTTATATGGCAATGTCAGCATAGTGTAGGACTTGAGCACACTGGGATTCATTTAGTGGCTTGTGAGTGGCTAACTACATGGTGTTTCATAAAAAAAACCCTTTCTTTTTTCATAATTTGCTCAAATGATGACCAATCTACACGAAATTTTTACCAGTTGTAGCTGAAGAAATTCTTATTCAAAATATTTTAACAAAAATGGCTGTTGATTAAATATTCTTTGCTAGTAGGGATGTAATGCTGACATCATAATGTGTTGTGAGTACAAGTTTGATGTCTCAACTGGTGCTGTCAGTTGCTACCCTTCTCCGACGGTAAACTTAATCTGGTTCGCTAATGACAAATTCGTGAAGTTTTGCAGTTGCAGCCACAAAAAATGTTCAAAGTGATCGCATTTACGTGCCTGTGGGGATTGTCTGACTTTCACATGTTCCAGCAAGACAGTGCATCAGCACACAGAGTTTGCAAGATGGTTGAGTTTCTGGCTCGTGAGTCACCTGATTTCAGCTCCCATGTTGCTTAGTGCTGACACGATGAATATTTTTACCTCCGCCAAGGAGGTAATGTTTTTGCCGGTTTTTGTTTGTTTGTTTGTCTGTGAGTCAGCAAGATAACTCGAAAAGTTATGGACGGATCTTTCTGAAATTTTGAGGGAATGTCGGGCATGGCATAAATTACAGGTGATTCAATTTTGGGCGTGATCCGGCAGGAATCCTGGATCACTTTGAAATTTTTGTTACCATTGCATTAAAGGGGGCATAAGGGAACCGCTGCAAAACCAAAGATGGTGACACCACCTGGCGAATAACATTGCCTTGGCGTCGGTACCTGCGGGCTATGACTGCTTTCTAGTTTCATTAATGAACCAGATTAAGTTCAGCATTAAAGCAGGGTAGCAACTGACAGTACCATTTCAGACAATCAAGCTTGTACTCACAATGCATTATGACGTCAGCGTTACATCACAACTAGCAAAGAATATTTAATCAACAGCCATTCTTTTGTTAACATATTTTGAATAAGAATTTCTTCAGCTACAACTGGTAAAAATTTCGTGTAAATTGATCATCAAAAAAAGTATGAAACACCATGTATATAGCAGCCTTTAAATTCAGACAGTATGTCTGTGGCTGTCCATGCATCTGTCCGCTGTCTGATTGAGCTGTTGACAGCAGCTGTTGCTTTGCGTTGCAGTTTGTTGGCTTTAATAGCTCAACATGAAGCAACAGTTATGATGCCTTGTTTGTTACATTACCACGTAAAAACTAAAGTATAGTATTATTTTGTTACTTTTTAGCAAGGCCATGTGCAAACATGACCAAAGAATAGCTTTTATTTTAGTGTAACTGGCTGTAATCATTATCTCAGCTGTAATTACGCCATGATGTTTGATTTTAAGTATTGCGTTAATTGTATGTTCTCTGCATGAATGCTCACAGTTGTACTTTTGTTGCCAAATAATATGTGTGGTACGTGATGTAATTTGAGCTCTGCTACAGTGGCTAATGTTAGTTGGTTTAAACAGTGTATGTTGTCAGTAATGCAGTCGTACATTATGCTGTGATAACAGAATTAATTCTTTGCTGTAAATGTGTTTGTGTTTGTTGACGGCATTTCTTCGTTACCATTTAGGGATACCCACTTATGGCAAAAGTTTTCCTAGATATATGCGCTATGTTTGCGCAAAAATATGCCACTTGATGTATATTTGGCATAACACCATGTCTCAAAAAAGTATTACACCAAGCTATATCAATTACTGGAAGTCAGTGTATAAACAGTATTAGTTTAGTTTTTGGTTGATATTTGTGTTTAAAGTATCTACTTCGGATGGAAATAGAGGCCTTTGGCCTGCTTCCGGCTGTTCATTGATGATGATGATGATGATGAATAGCTTTTTCAATTTTCAACGAATTTTCAAATTTTTTTCTACTGACACATTTTGCAGACAATCTGTGACAAACTGTCATTATCGTTCCCACCACACTTGAAACACGTTGCTACTTTACCTTGTGAAACATGATTGCTGTAAACTAGCATGTTTTGGATGCATTGAACCAGTTTTGCTAATTTACAAACTACCAGAGATGGTGTATGGCACGTAGCAACTGTGGTAAGATAATTATAAGGCAAGTTTCATAAATTTGAACTACATGATCGATGAATATTACACTGGTGCAGTCGAATTTGCTCCAGTGTTCCACTTTTTGTTGCACCAGATGCCATTCTCCGAATTTTTGAGTGTGAACAGGTAGTGTAGCGACATTTTTTGGTGTGGTGGGATCTTTAATCGTAATGTTAAATTCATCGTAGATTGTCTGCAAAATGTGCCAAAGAAAAAGTTTTAAAAATCCGTTAAAAATGATAAAGTTATCAATATACAGGGTGGGCCAAAAAACCGGACCTGTTTGAGCGCTGATAACTCAGCGATGGTTAGTGGTAGAAAGATGTGTTA
>Ga0209367_1000622_pt1 | contig 37360 bp, 30 predicted proteins | sample WorMetLIZISLAND2_FD_187412 | JGI IMG/M metagenome (GOLD analysis project Ga0209367, IMG submission 187412) | Marine gutless worms symbiont microbial communities from Max Planck institute for Marine Microbiology, Germany - Olavius geniculatus... ...
TTAGCATAAGTAGTCGACGTAATCAATTACTGTTTGTACGTTTGTAAAAATATTTAAGAAAAAAACCAAAAATTTGGCGCACAAGGTGAGGCGGCGTCAGCAAATAAAATTCGATTTGGGCAACAGTCCGTTAACAATTGGTTATATCTCGATTTGACTTGACGTTTGCGGACAGCCGCAACGCTGAAATCTGACACCTTAACAATGTCTCTTTGGAAAAATTACATAATTTCCGCAATGACAGCGGTAGCCATTCTATCTCTGACGGCTTCAGCAAATGCCGGTTGGCTGATCGACCCTGAACGCTTTCACGTCTCGGTTCATGGTCAACTCTCCTGCCAGGACTGCCACGGCGAAATCGTTGAAAAAAGCCGCCATCCGGATCCCGTTGATGTCAATCGCAGTTTGACGGAATTTTTTGATCCCGCGCAATGCACAGACTGTCATGAAACGGTTTTCGAGGAAATCGCTGAAGGCGGCCATGGCGGTCAGGAAGTGACGAGCCGGCAGCGTTTTGACGTTTGTATCGAGTGCCACCACCCGCATTACCAGGCAGCAATATCCAAGGAAACGACCGCGGTGAACCTCAGCCGGCCGGCCGCCGAAAAATGCAGCCAGTGTCACGATTTCCAGGACCAATTGCCGGAATTTTCGGACGAGGATCAGCCCTGCCTGCATTGCCATCTGGACGCTTCCGGCGATGAATCCCGGGCCAGGGAGCAGACCAGTGCGCTTTGTCTGCATTGCCACGGCTCCGAAAATCGACAAGCGGATTCGTTTGCCTTGATCGATGAGAAACACTATACCGCGACCCCACATGCGGATGTGAACTGCCGGGTGTGCCATCCCCGGGCAGCGGCGTTCGAACATGGCAACCAGGCGCCGGGTGAATGCCGTCAGTGCCATCGGCCCCACGACGAAAAGATGACCCACGATCTGCACTCAGCCGTGACATGCGGGGCCTGCCACCTCAACGGAACAACGCCGCAGAGAAATGCCGCCAGCCGACATATCGGGTGGCGCAGCCCGGCGAAACCCGATCGCATCAGCCCGGTTCACCAGATGCAAATTCCGCTAAAGGATGAAACCTGCCGCGCGTGCCACACCGGGGGCAATGCCATCGGCGCGTCAGCCATGCTGCTGCCGGCCAAAAGTGTCATCTGCATGCCCTGCCACGCTGCGACGCTATCCGCCGGCGATTCGGTCACGGTGCTGTCGCTCTTGCTATTTCTGGCCGGCATGGTGGTCACCGGCTCGGTCTGGTTTGCCGGCGGAGAGCGAGGAGTCGGCAGCTTGGCCAAGGTGATGCATTCGATCGGTGCGGTCCTGGGTGCGGTATTTTCAAGCCGCCTTCCGGCAATTGTCGGCAGCCTGCTGCTGGATGGATTGCTGCAGCGAAGGCTCTACCGGAATTCAAAGGAACGCTGGCTTTTGCATGCATTGATATTTTTTCCCTTCTTGTTCCGGTTTGTCTGGGGTCTAGTGGCATTGATCGCATCGCTGCAGTGGTCCCAGTGGGACGGGGCCTGGGTGATGCTGGATAAAAACCATCCGTTGTCCGCATTTTTATTTGACCTCAGCGGCGGATTGACGATTGTCGGAATTTGCGGTGTGATTATTCGCAGGGTGCAGCGACGCTCAAAAGGAGGTGTTAGCGGATTGCCGCCCGCGGATTGGCCGGCCTATTCCCTTTTAGGTGGAATCATGATAGTCGGCTTTATACTCGAAGGTATGCGGATGGCCATGACGGGCAGCCCGGACGGGGCATCCTATGCCTTTGTCGGTGACGCGATCAGCCGACTGTTAGCTGCCTATGAGCTGACTGGAGTGTACGGCTATGTCTGGTATCTGCATGCGGTGCTCACCGGCGCGTTTATTGTCTACCTCCCATTCAACCGGATGTTGCATATTATTATGGCACCGTTGGTGATGGCGATGAATGCGGCTGGTGGTACTCACAAAGAAAAGGAAGTAAAGGTGTGAAGGATAACCGTGATAAACAAAGGAAATCCGAAATTCGAATTTCGAAATCCGAAACAAATACCAATGACCAAAACCTCAATGACCCAACCCGGATAAACCGGAAAGATTAGCCACAAAGACACAAAGACACTAAGAAAAAATGTCAAAATATTAAAACTTCGTGCCTTGGTGTCTTGGTGGCGAAAATATTTTGTTTGATAGGTCTTTCTCAAACGTGATGTGATTACACTAAATAGACCACAAATAGATAAATAATAAGCGCAATCGTCAATGTTTTGGTCATTTGATAATTTGATATTCGGATTTGTTTCGAGTTTCGTGATTCGGATTTCGAATTTTTTAAAAGATATTAAACATGACCGGGGGTATCCCCACAAGATCTGTAACTTGAATTAGAATGATGGGAGGTCAATATATGGATATCCAGGGATACAACATGCCGGACGATCTCTACTACGAAGAAAACCACTACTGGATCCGGGTCGAGGGTGACATTCTGGTAATGGGTATGGATGACTTCGCCCAGCAGATGGCGGGCGAAATCGTCTTTGTTCAGCTGCCTTTTGAGGGCAAGAAACTGAAAAAGGGCAAGAAATTCGCCCAGGTGGAATCGGGCAAATGGCTGGGTAAGATATTTGCCCCCGTCAACGGCGAGTTGCTCGAAAGCAACGAGGAACTGGAATCAAGCGCCACGCTCATCAACCAGGATTGCTATGGGGAAGGATGGATGTACAAAATCCAGCCGGCCGACATGGCCGAAGTCGATGATTTGATTCATGGGCCGGCGGCGGTCGAAAAGTGGGTATTGGCCGATATCGAGAAGTATAAGAAAGACTAATCGGGTCGCCCGCTAGCCCGTTTGCCGGTTTAGGATCGCTGCGCGATTACCTAAGGTCGGAGTGCTGGAGTATTGGAGTGTTGGAGTGTTGGATGAAATAGGACAAAGGTGCATAGATCGGGTGTTGGTGACCATAGAAACATACACCTTTGATTTGGTTTTGCTTAGAAAGTTTCGATAAAACTGAATTAGGTCGATATGAGCAAACACTTTTGATGATTTGAATTTGTCCTAAGATACTTATTGCAATACTCCATCACTCCAATACTCCATTAATCCAAGGCCGATAGCTGGGCAAGCCTTGATCTTAAACCTTAAACCTTGAACCCTGAACCCTGAACCTTTTTTTAACCATGTCCCAAAGCGACTACAACATCAAAGAAATAATGCAATTGGAGGCCTGCACGAATTGTTGTCTGTGCGCCGATGTGTGCCCGGCGGTTGCGGCGGCGGATGACGGGCAGTTGTCCGGAGTGTATCGTCTGGCCGAGTTGCGCAAGATCATGCGTTCGCGGTCGGGAATTTTGCGCCGCTTTTTCGGCCGCAAGGCCCCGACGGAAGCGCAGCTCAAACAGTTCAGCGAAACCGTCTATCGCTGTACGCTTTGCGGGCGCTGTCAGCAAACGTGTCCCTCCGGGATCATGCTGCGCGACCTTTGGCTGTCTTTGCGCCAGGATTTAGTGCATTCCGAGGCGTATCCGCAGAAAGTGGATATGATCCGGGAAAACGTGGCCGACAGCCACAATGTGTTTGACGAGGACAATGAAGAACGCAGCGATTGGGTCGAAGATCTGCGCAATCCCCCGAATCACGGCTACGTCAAGGACCAGGCCGAGGTCGTCTATTTCACGGGCTGCGTGGCGGCCTACTTTTCCATGGCGCAGCAGATTCCACTGGCCCTGGCGGGTATTTTTGACGCGGCCCAGCTGGATTTTACCCTGCTGGCCGAAGAGGAATGGTGCTGCGGATTTCCGCTGCTGGGAGCCGGGCTGCGGGATAACCTTGACGACCTGATCGCGCACAATATCGAAGCGGTGCAGGCCAAAGGGGCGCGCCGGGTCGTCTTGGCCTGCCCATCCTGCTACCAAATGTGGCGTGAATACTATCCCCATGAATTCGAGATCTATCACGTCACCCAGTACCTTCACCAGTTAATCACATCCGGGCAGCTGGCCCTCACAGAACTCAATCTGACCGTCACCTACCATGATCCATGCGACCTGGGACGCGGCAGCCGGGAGTACGACGCGCCGCGACGGGTAATCAGCGCCATCCCCGGTGTCGAACTGGTCGAGATGGCGCACAACCGGGAAAATTGCCTGTGCTGCGGCGGCGGCGGCAACCTGGAGATGATTGACCATAAACTGTCCGGTGAGATCGCCAAGGCTAAGATCGATGAGGTAACGGCCAGCGGGGCAAAAGCTGTCATCACGGCCTGCCAGCAGTGTGTGCGTACCATGAACACCTACGTGCGGCGGAACAAAGTCAAATTAGAGGTTCTGGACATTGTTCAATTGGTTGAACGGGCTTTGAGACTTTAAGTTGAGAGAAAAATTAGCCACGAATTAGCACGAATTTTATAAATCATTCTGGAGTCCAAAAAAGTTCCTTAAAACCATTCGTGAAAATTTGTGTGAATTCGTGGCTAAAACAAAAATGCGGCAATCAACTGGTGGCCGAGGAATTGGCAAAGCTCGTCGGTCCCCTGAATCGCTCGGAAAAACACGGTTTGCTGGTAGACTGAAAACGAAGCTTTACTTTTCGATTTCGGTCATTACCATATAGCGCTGTGCCGCCGTGCGGTATTTGAACAGAGCGCTGTCTGGCAGCGGCGCGATGTTTTTGAATCGATTATTTTCAGCGTGTTGCGGATCGAAAATGCACAGGGTATAGGGGTGTTTTTTGCTGCCGGTGGCGGCTTCGATCTGCCGGGCTGTTTCGCCGATCTCCTGGGGTGCAAGGTACTCGATGCTCCCGTTTTCGCGCGCCAGCGGCGCGATGGTCGTGTAAAATCGATACTCCGGAAACCGACATGCCAGCGCCAGCGTTTCGGCCAGTTCGCTTTCATCGATGGCAGTCCCGCTAAGGGCCGTGTACAGATTTGCCGGCCCCCTGACGGCTGCGACCACACGGTCGGCCAGGTTTTTATCAAGCACGGACTTTAACACAGCGGCATTGCGGCCGTCCGTGGATATCTGGATTTTGAGATTATATTGCTTCAGGTAGCCAAGGACCTCGAGCAGCGCCTCACCATATTGCGGATCACCACCAGCGATATTGAATCCGTCGATCCACTCACCATGCAGCGAGCTTTGTTCTATAAACCCGGTGAGGTTGTCGCCGGCGATCAGGTGTCCGATCACGGCACCGACGCCCTGCCGGATGACATCACCGTCCGCAACGACCGGAAATTCCACCCCATCCGGGCCGCGGTAAATACTGCTGCGATTGGCGCGGTAGAATTCCGCGAAGACCTCCCGGCCTTCGGCCTTGATGTCGTACTCTTCGTAGGCAATGCCGTTTTCCTGCATGAATCGTTTGGCTATCTTGCAACGTGCGCAGCCGGTTGAGGTGTATATCTGCCAGGCCATTGCAATTTCCTCCGGATTTTCGTTTTTTAATATACGATTTTCCTTTGCCGTCGGTCCGCCAAACAGACAAACTGGAAGGGCGGCAACGGAAAAGCCCGCGGTTTGACTATACAACAAAACCACGGGTGAGAAAACTGTTTATGATAGATTGATAGATTGAATTTCCATGGTCTGCCGTCCTGTAATTTAGAATAGTTGCCGAAAATTTCGAACAATCGGCCGGACACAATATAAATGCCGAACGGTTCGAAAAAATCGAAATTTGACAAATCCCCTATGATATGTCCATAAGGACAGTTGACAGCCAAGCCAGGAACTCTAATTGGCTGAGAACATGATTTTATATTTATATGAGCAGAGATATATAAAAATAGATTTCATTCCTTTCAAACCATTAACCAATAACAAATAACCAATAACTCCCAGTCTGTATCTGGATAACAAATGGGTATTTTCAATATCGATAAAATCATGCTGCCCGGGGCGGTGGCTGTTGTGGGGGCCAGTGAACGTGAAGGCTCAGTCGGCCGGTCGGTTCTAGAGAACATTATCAGCGGCGGATTCTGCGGAACGGTCTTGCCAATCAATCCGAAGCGAAACCGAATTTTGGGCCTCGAAGCCTTTCCGTCTCTGACGGCCGCCAATGTTGCGATCGATTTGGCTGTCATCATCGTGCCCTTGAAATTCGCGCCGGGGATTATCGAAGAATGCGGCCGCTGTGGTGTCGGCGGCGCTATCATCATTTCCGGCGGGGGTCGGGAAACGGGTGCCGAAGGTGCGGCGCTTGAAGCAAGAATCCTGGCAGCCGCAAAGGCCGCCGGGGTGCGGATTGTGGGCCCTAATTGCGTGGGCGTGATCAGCTCGGCTTCGCAACTCAACGCATCCTTCATCCACGAGATGCCGAAACCCGGTTCCCTGGCCTTTGTTTCGCAAAGCGGCGCCACTTGCACGGCCGTGTTGGATTTTGCGATCAGCCAGGACATCGGCTTCAGTCATTTCATCAGCATGGGGTCCATGCTGGACGTGGATTTTGGCGACGTCATCGACTATCTCGGCAATGATCAACGTACCAGCGCCATTTTGTTGTACGTTGAATCCATCACCAACCACCGCAAGTTTATGAGCGCCGCCCGGGCGGTGTCGCGAGTCAAGCCGATCATTCTGTTGAAGGTTGGACGCAGTGCAGCCGGGGCCAAAGCGGCCATGAGTCACACCGGGGCCATGGCGGGTGAAGATGCCATCTACGACGAAGCATTCAAGCGCGCCGGCCTGGTGCGGGTGAAAACCGTCGGAGATCTCTTCGACTGTGCCGCCCTGATTGCCAAGCAGCCTCTGCCCAAGGGACCCCGGTTGGCGATTGTGACCAATGCCGGTGGTCCCGGCGTCATGGCCACGGATTATATGGCGCTGCATGGCGGTTTGGAACCTTCTGCGATTTCGGACAAAACACTGGCCAAACTCGATTCTTTTTTGCCGCCTTTTTGGAGCCGGTCCAATCCGATCGATATACTGGGCGATGCCACGCCGGAGACATTTCTCAAAGTCACTCAGACCTGTATCGATGCCCGGGAATTCGACGCGGTTCTCGTTTTGACGACGCCCCAGGCGCAGTTTCCCAGCACACACAAAGCCAGGCTGCTCTGCGACGCATTGGTCCGGACGGACTTCCCGGTTTTCACTTCCTGGATTGGCGGACGTGAAGTCATGGAGAGCCGCGAATTGTTCCATCAGAACGGCATTCCCACCTACGAAACGCCGGAACGTGCGGTTCAAGCCTATCTGTACATGTACCAATATCACAAGAACCAGATTACCCTGCAGGAGATGCCCTCCAGTCTGCCACGCGAAATACATTACTCCCGGGAGGATGTTGCTGCCGTGCTTGCTACGGTACTCGATGAGAACCGCGAACTTATGTCCGAAGCGGAGTCCAAGGAGGTCTTGCGGTTGTATGGTATTCCGGTTTTGCCGATTGAGCGTGCGGCTGCATCGGCCGCGGCGGTGAGCTGCGCCCTGCAAATGGGATTCCCCGTGGTGCTGAAGCTTGACAGCCCGGACATCACCCACAAATCCGACGCCGGCGGCGTCAAACTGAACCTGAGCAATGAAGGCCAGGTCCGCCGGGCCTTTGATGAAATCATTGACAATGCCCATTCTTTTGACGCCGAGGCCCGGGTGGACGGCGTCACCATCCAACCGATGGTTTCCCAAAAGGGCGTCGAGTGTATCCTTGGCGCCAAGCAGGACCGGGATTTCGGACCGGTCATTCTTTTCGGCATGGGAGGCACGTCGGCCGAAATAATCGGTGACCGGGGCATCGGGCTACCGCCGCTTAATCGTCTTCTGGCCAAACGCCTGATCGAGCAGACCAAAGTCAGTACCATGCTCAGGGGTTTTCGCAGCCTGCCGCCCGCCGATCTGACCAAGCTGGAAGAGATATTGATCCGGCTGTCGCAACTGCTGATAGATTTTCCGGAAATTGTGGAACTGGATATAAACCCCCTTCTCAGCCATGCCGAAGGTGCCCTGGCCCTCGACGCCCGGATGGTGGTTCAACCGGCGGCCAAGACATCTCCCCGGCATCTTTGCATCAGTCCCTACCCGGCCCATTATGAAAGCCATGAACGCCTTGCCGACGGTTTGGAAGTTTTCATCCGGCCCATCAAACCCGAAGACGGTCCGGCCATGATCCGTCTCTTTCATGCCTTATCGCCGGAAACGATATTCCAGCGTTTCGGCCGGCTTTTAAAAACCATGCCACCGGATCTGCTATCCCGTCATACCCAGATCGACTATGACCGAGAAATGGCCCTGGTGGTCTTTCCGGAAGGGAAAGATGAAATCATCGGGGTTGGACGAATTACCGAACGGCCCGGACAGAGCGAAGCCGATTTGGGAATGACCGTGGCCGACGCCTGGCAGGGTCATGGACTGGGCAACCTGCTGATGAAGCGTTTGTTGGAAATCGCCAAATCCAGGGGCATCGCGCAAATCATGGGCGTGATCAGTCCGGACAACATGTCCATGCTCAACATTGCCCGCAAATATCAGGCTGAGTTGATCGAAATGGAAGATGGCAATTATATGGCTGCGATGATGGTAGGGGTGAGCTAGTGCGTTGTCTTGAAGGTTTCGCCAACGATTTTGGCAATTTGTCCTGTATCCGAACCGAGTAAATCATGACCTAAATCCGAATATCGCCTGATCTTATAAAATCGGCCGAAATCCGAAACAATATCAAAATTCGAATGTTCAAAATTCAAAACAACTGCTCTTGCGTCCAGAGGCAAGGTTTTGGTTATTTGTATTTCGGTTTTTCGAATTTGTTTCGAGTTTCGATATTCGAATTTCGGATTTCCGCGTCGTTGGGAAATGGGTCATAAATAGAGCTTTTTTTCAAAATAATAAACTGCCATTTATAGAAACAGAATTTATTAAACGCGGCGCTGGGGTTTTCGCTATGCCTCTATTTGAAACTTACATGTTCGTCGATTGGAGTGCCCGTAATGCGCTGACTTCAAAAAACCCCTCGAAGGATTCAATCTGGGTTGGTGAATTCTCACTGGATTCGAACGAGTTGACCGAAAATTACTTTCGCGGCCGATGCGAATGCTTCGATTCCATTGTCGATCGACTTTCGTACCATTTCAAACGGAATCATCGCATCCTTTTAGGATTTGACTTTGCCTATGGCTATCCCCAGGGATTGGCTTCTGCTCTATATCTGCCGACAGGCACCCGGGCGGCCTGGTGGAATATCTGGACCGAGATATCCTCACGGGTGAAAGATGACGAAAAAAATACCAATAACCGCTTCATTGCCGCCTCCGACTTAAACGGCATTGTCGGTTCCGGAGATGGCGGACCCTTCTGGGGCGTTCCAAAGGGCCAGGCAACTGATGATCTGCATTCGAACAGTCCCGGTTTCCCTTTTAGGGCCCAAAATGGTGTCGATCTGAAGAGACTTCGGCTAGCGGAGATTCGTTTGCCTCAAGTGCAGGAAACCTGGAAGCTATACGGTACCGGGAGTGTCGGGGGCCAATCGCTTGTCGGAATCCCCTACCTGCTCAGACTGCGAAGATCCGTTGACTTCGTACAAAGAAGCGCGGTGTGGCCCTTTGAGACCAATTTCATTGCGACACCGACTCCCCCAACGGGTCCATTCATCATTCATGCTGAGATTTGGCCGGGCGTTGTCAAGGAAGCCGTCGCTTCAATCGCTGAAAACCAACCTGCAGCTATCCGGGACCAGATCCAAGTTCGTGCGATGTGCCAATGGGCAGCCGATCTGGATCTGAGAAACGAATTGGGCCGATCGTTTGATATGCCTGAAGGATTAGAAAAAAGGCAAATAAAAACGTGCATTGAACAGGAAGGATGGATTTTGGGAGCATTGTAGGATTATTTAGACATCCTTTGAAAACACCGAAATTTCTGAACCTAGTTATCATTAGGCTGGAATCGATCTGGTCGAACCTGAGGCGTTGGGTTTCGATCCCATCCTCGAAATTGAAATTTTTGGATAGCTTTTTGTAGGTTGGGTAGAGGAACGAAACCCAACATGTCTCTTTGGGATCTCAACCCAACCTACTGTTGAAACTGTAATCTGAAATCAGATCATGTTTGCTCAATAATCGAGTTAGAGCCGGAATGAATATTTAGGAACGCTACTGATCTTGATTTAGAAGACAGAGCGAAGCGATACAATAAATCTTCAATCTTCAATCTTCAATTCCGGCTTGCCCGGTTTGGGATTAACTTTGCCAATCGAGAGCAGATGGATTTGTTTCAATGTGGCTGGTCACCGCCCTCGGCGTATTTCAGCAGATTTTCCAAGGAAACATATTCCAAAACCACCTCGCTGGTTGCAGACAGAACGACCGGCGGGGCTGTGCCGTGATCCATCGCTTCTTTCCAACGCGAAGCGCACAGACACCAACGGTCTCCGGGTTTCAGGCCCGGAAAACCGTGGTGTGGGTTGGCACTTGACAGGTCATTGCCGCGCGATTTGGTGAAATTCAGAAATGCTTCCGTTACCACACTGCAGACACCATGAACCCCGAGGTCCTGATTGGGAGATCGGCATATGCCTTCTCGGTGAAATCCGGTTCGCGGTGACAGACTGCACGTTTCCAGAACGGTACCAATTACGTTTTTTTCGGATTCCATTTTTTTAGACCTCTTTACCTGTTTATTAGCGATTGTGCTAGGCGGCACGCTGCACCGCCAAAAAGTGAGTGGTCTTGTCTTTGGAATCGTTGATCGGGTAAATTTTCCACTCCATCATGAATTCAGATCCATCTTTACGGTAGTTTATTGTTTTTCCGTGAAAAGTGTCTCCGCTTTCGATCTTTTCGCGCAATCGATTCAGCAAGTCTCGGTCGGTTTTAGGACCTTGCAGCAGACCAGGTCCTTCTCCAATGACCTCATCATAAGAATACCCGGTCAGCTCTGTGAAAGCCGGGTTTACATATTTAATGGGATAGCCATCGGACGTGCTGGTTAGCATGACAGATGAAAAGTTGCTGTCCAGCGCAACATTCAGTAAGTTTTCAAGGGTGGCTCGGTCGTCTTCGAACCAATTGGTATTCATTTTTTTCGAATGCATGATTTATCCTCCTATAAAATATAAAGGAGCTCTGGCAATCCACGTTAAATTTTTGAACTAACTATAATTTGATTGCCAGAGTCCAATTGTTATTCAGTCGTAAGTTCGTTCCGATTAACATTATCCTTCTGATTTTTCACCATAACCATGAACTTCAAGAAATTCATCCCACTCGTCCTGGTCGATCTCGCCGTTGCCGCTTGAGTCCAGCATATCAAAAGCGCTTTTGTATTTTTTCATGTGCGGCGCACTGAACTCGTCGAACGAGATGACACCGTCGTTGTCGGTGTCCATTTCAGAGAGTTCACTCATTTTCATTCCGCCGTAACCATGGTGATAATGCCCGGCGCCATACACACCAGTGAAGCCGGCAATGACGAACACCGACACTATCGATAGGAAAATAAGCTTTTTCATTTTTGACTCCTTTGTTTTTGTTAGTGTTGTGTATAATCGTTTATGCACTCTGTAATTGTAGTCTTTTCGTTAATTCTGTGTATGAGTTTAAGATAGCATTCGGTTGAAAATTGTCAACAAATATTATACAAATATTAGACATTTTTGTATAATATTCCGATAGTCCACTGGGAGGCGGAACAAAGAAGGTGGGAAGGTGAGAAGGTGAGAGGGTGAGGCCTGAAAACAGAAGGTGGGAAGGTAAGAAGGTGAGAGGGTGGGAAGCAAGGAGGTTAATAAGGACTGAGTGATGAGGACTGAAGACTGAAATTGGCCCGCTGGGAAGCTTGGATGCCGGGAAGCTATAAGGCCGGTCAACTGCAGATCCGCCGGCCAGAATAAACACGGTGGATCGATTCCTGAATCCCTAAATTGACCCATACTTATCTGTGAAAATCTGTGAAATCTGCGTCCCATACTTTTTTCACTCGTCGCACAGCAATCGTTCGCGGCGTCCGACGATATATTGGGTCAGGTTTTCCACGCGGCCCACGCCAAGCAGATCCAGCCCGCCAAAAACGACAATCCGCCCAACGGCGTGATTGCTCCCAGCCACCTTGTCCCGCTGACACTCATAAGGTACAGACTGCCGGAGAAAAGTACCGTTCCGATGACGAACAGCCATCCGCCGGTTGTAACCAGCGAGGAAGGCCACTTCGACTGCATCCAGGCGGCGGCGATCAGTGCAAAGGCGTGATACATCTGGTATCGCACCCCAACCTCAAAGACTGAAAGCATTTCGGCACTGAGCCGAGGCTTCAAACCGTGAGCGCCGAAGGCACCGGCGGCTACACCGATGAAGGCGGACAGCGCGCCCAAGATAATAAAAATGCGATCCATCTTCCGGTATTTCCCCTACCCGGCGAAGCCGGCCGCCGCGTGGTGGTGATCCCGCTATACCGGGGAAATGAAGATTAAAGTATTAAATCCTGTTAACAGCTGATATCGTTACAATAAGAGATTTACCAGTCCATGCAATCGTTCGAATCCAGTTGGTGTTTACCAGGCGTCTGATGCGCACAGCGTCTTTGCCCGACTGGAGGTGCCGGTGAATCGGAACCTGCAACATGAACGTTGATAACCAAACGATGACAAGCAGAAACGCAGCATAAATGGAATAATGCGAATCCGGTTCTAATATGAGCCAGCCGATTGTCGCGGTCACCTCGAAAATCATCAATGGGAGTACAATCGCGGTTATCCTGGTCATGTACCAGCGATGGTAATTGACAAAGTCTTTCGAAGGAATTCGATTTAATGCAGGGTATATGATTGTTTGAACCAGCCAGATAAGGACTAAAAGCCCCCAGCTTATGGCGATATTAAAAATGTACAGCAGAGATGCATTACCCATCATATACCCTACCGTTTTTTATGGGATGACTACCTGCCGGAAGGCCTCGGCATAGGCGAACCCATTGTCTTTTCCCAACTGTCCGAAACGATCTCGCACCCAGGCACTCAAGTCTTCGAACTCTCCGACCTGACTTTCATGGGCGCTGAGGGCCTCGATTTTGGCTTCTATGGTTTCACTGATGTCAATCCAGGTATTAGGCTCGGCAGTTCCGAAGAAATATATTTTTTTTACCGCATGAGGCGAAAGTTCCTCTTCCAGAAGTTCGGGGAAAAAATTCCGATTTCTGGCAGCCGGATAGATGGCGTCGAACGCGGCCAGCGCCGCTGCCCGGTGGTCGGGGTGGCTCACATAAACATTCTCGAAACGAAGATTGGCGGGATCCATGGACAAAACGACATCAGGACGGTGCTGTCGAAGCGCGCGAACCAGCATCTTCCTGAATTCTCGATTATTTTCGAGTTCTCCGTCCTTTAAACCTAGATAGAAAACCTTGCGAACCCCGACAATCTTGGCCGCCGCAACCTGCTCCTTTTCCCGTATTGCGGCAATCGACTCCGGCGCCATCGGAAGATCCGATCCCTTGTCCCCGCTCGTGCAAATGACATAGGTAATGTCCATTCCCATGCGGCTCCATTTGGCAATCGTCCCGCTGCACCCAAAATCCACGTCATCCGGGTGGGGGCTGATGACCATTACCCTCTCTGACCCTTTCAGATTTTCCATTTAGACCTCTTATGAAACTTGGTTTATACTAACCCCAAGAAAGGGATTTTAAATCGTAATCGTCCTCGTACTCGTCCTCGTGCTCGTCCTCGTCCTCGATACTTAGAAGCTCAAAAGCTTCGAGGACGAGCACGAGGACGAAACGGCAAATGAGTTACTCGAAACTGCCTTGATTTTGCGCAGTTTTTTTTCCGATCAGACCGGCTATCCTTTAGCCGAAGGCTGCCGCTCGTGTGAAACTTCATTAAATGACGAATGGTCCGCCGGCGGATCGATTGATCTGCCGAAGGCGGAATAGAATCGCTTGGGGCTTCGCTCTTCAGGCTTCGTCCCGCGGTATCGCGGGACTACGACTCGACAGGTCGAGATACGACCCCACACGTCGCTCAGTCTTTTTAATAAGATAGACGGAATAAGAAATTCGATTATCCTGAGCGTCAGCGTCGGTATTTTCAATCCGGGCATGATTGCGAAAAAATATTCAAATAAAATGTGAGGCAGGGAGGCTTCTGTCAAGAGAATTTTTTGATCGTTGAATTTATCGCAGCATTTTTAAATTGTCTGGGCTAGTGAAGACCCTGCGTTTAGTCGAGTTGACAAGTCAAAACGCCGCTCAGCGCTAGATTGCGTATTGGACAGCACGTGTTTTAGTCATTGGGATTTATGTCATTCGAATTTGTTTCGTGTTTCGTGCTTCGGATTTCGGATTTACATCGTTGCGCCAGAGATCTTGCCTCCTTTCAGGGGCTTTCTGAGGTCCGCTCAGCGGGTGGAGCGCTCACTGGAGTTATATTTTGGCTTTTTGCCTTTTTAAGATTTTTGTGAGAAAATATTATTTAGGGTTAAAGCTTAAACCTATCTAAAAGCATTTCCTTTACGATTTCGGATCATTCCGACGAGGACGCATATGAATCTCATTCGCAAAGCACGACTGTTCTTTAAGGAGGGCAAGTCCGACAAGGTTTATGAAGTGGATTTGTGTCGCCTTTCACAAGGGCGGTATGTGGTTAATTTCCGTTACGGTCGGCGCGGTAGCAATCTACGGGAAGGCACCAAGACAACCGAACCTGTGGATCGGCAGCAGGCCGAGGAGATTTACGATAGCGTTGTTGTGTCCAAAATTAACAAGGGATATCAGGACACTGACAAACAAGTCGATGTTTCCGAGGAAGCTCCGGCATCCCCCCCCTGAAACGGTTTCACCTGTCAGCGACATTCGAACCGCAATCGAAAATGCGGTATTGCGACGGTTTCAGGAGGCCTTAGCCGAAGCCAATCTTGGCCAAATGCGACGGGCGGTTTGGCGCATCGGGGAACTATCCATAAAGTCAGCCGTTCCTGACCTGATCGAATTGATTCCCGCCGAAGATGAACTGATGAATTACTGCACGGCCTGGGCTTTAGGCCGCTGCGGCGATTCCCAGGCTTTTGCGGCGCTCAACCGATTAAACGCCCAAACCAATTCCGAAGCTGTAAAACGGATCGTTCTGGAGTCGCTGCTGGCTGCGGGATCGGACGATCAGCGCCGGGAACTCATTGCCGCACTTGTCCAGGAATTGCCCGAGGCGGTCCGGGAGGCCCTGTCCGCTGATGATTCCAATCAGCTGGCGGCGGCGGCCGCTGGCACAGTTTTCCGGGGCGGCCAAAAGAGCATAGAGCTGCTTGAAGATCTTTACCGCCTGGCGGCAGTCAACCCTTGCGCCCGGCAATTCATTCTTTCCGCATTAAGCGAGATCCCTTTGAAACCCGGCTATTTCAAGGCCATCCGCCATATTTACAAAGCTGCGGAATTTCGCCTCGATGCCGAAGTGGTCGGCCTGCTGGCCCTGCGTTTTGAAATCGAAAAGCCGCAATTTTATCTTGCCAGCGGGAGCAGTCATGCCCCACTGCCCAATACCTGGAAGTACGTGCGTCTATCCGATGAAGTCACCAAACTTGATAGCCGCCTGGCCTACTCTAGCCGCACACGCGACTATTTCCGCAAACGCGTCTGGCGCATGTTGCGTCGGATGGGATCTGCGGCTGATGACCAGTATGTTAGCATGGCCACGTCGATTTTGCTGTCTTTTACAGACGAGCATGCGGCCGCTGCCAAAAAAACGCAACGTACTCGCTGGGAAAGGGATGCCGACGGACGGTGGCAGCCGGTGACGGAGCCGATGAAGGTGTACGGCCCTTTTGGCGGATATATCGCCTTTAACCACATACTGCACACGAACAGCCCGCGCTACGAGCTTGCGGCCAGCGGAGTGGCCTGGCTGACGGTGGGCGAAGAACCCACGGAGTCACCTCCCGCGCTCTTCGATGCTGATCCGCCACCCCGTGAGGAAGCCTTTCCGGAGCTGTGGGACCGGCAGCCGGAAGCATTATGGCGCCTGGTCACCAACAGCCGATGTGAATTGGTGCACCGGTTTGCGACCCGGGCTCTGTTCGACAATACCGATTTTTGCAAACAGCTCACCACAGACCAGATCAGGAAGCTGTTATCCCAGTCCTATGCCGTCACCATCGAGCTGGGGTTGGCCTTGGCCCGGCGCAGATACGATCCGTCCAACCCCGATTTCGAACTGATTGAATCTCTGTTGGCGGCCGAGCTGGATCGGGCAAGGCAGATAGCCCGGCAGTGGATCGAAGATCGGCCGGAGATGTTACTGGACGCGGCAGGATTGATGACGCATATCCTGACCAGTGTATATGCCGACGTGCGGCAGTGGGGTCTTACCCTGATCGACCGCATTGGTTTTAGCGATATCCAAATCGAAGGTCTGATTGCCCGGATCGTGGTTTTCCTGATGGGACTGGACGAGCCGGACGATGTCAGCACCCCCCTCATCGAGGATGTCAGTGCCGTCTTGCTTGGCATCTGGGCCGCCTATTGCGGTCGTCTGGATATCAGTATCATCGAAGATTTGCTGAAGCACCCGCTGGCAGCTTTGCAGATCCTGGCGGGCAAACTCCTGCTGCAGCATGAGACGCCGCCGGCTGAACTCCCACCGGGGTTGATCAGTTACCTGATCGAAGCCGATCTGCCTGCTCTGCGCGGTATCGGGGTCCAACTGCTTGCCGGATTGCCGGCAGAATTACTACTGCGCCAGGCTGATCTGATATTCACGTTTTGCACGTCTGAAGACCGGGACGTCCGCCGGGCTGCCCAACCGTTGGTTAAACGACTTGCCGGAAGCGATGTTGCGTTTGGACGCGATTTGTTCGATCACCTGCTTCCAATCGTTTTTCGCAAAGCCCCATCACCTGAATTTCGGGAGGATCTGGTGGCGCTGTTGTCTGATGCGCTTGAAAAATATGCACTCGAGCTGGATACCAACACCATTTGGCGACTGTTGCAGGCCCGTGCATGGGGTGCTCGCGAACTCGGCGCTCATCTGCTGACGCGGGTCGAACCACAGGCACTTTCCGTCCGCCAGTGGGCCCAGTTGGGCAACCACGCCCTGCTGGCGGTGCGGCAATGGACCTGGCGGATATACACGGAATGCCGAACGGATGTTGCGAGCAACATGACAGACGGCCTGCGTCTGCTGGACAGCGATTGGGACGACACGCGCGATTTTGCCATCAACTTCTTCCGGGATAATTTTGATGCCTCCCACTGGAGCCCGCTGCTGATTGTCAGCCTTTGCGACAGTATTCGCGGAGATGTGCAGCGTTTCGGCCGCGAGCTGGTCGCCACCTATTTCGACGAAGCCCACGGCGTGGAATACCTTTTGAAACTGAGCCAGCACCCCTCCATCAATGTCCAGTTATTCGCATCCAATTTTTTGGAAGATTACGCCCGGGATGATCTCAAACGCATTGAGCAGCTGACTCCCTACTTCACCACGGTCCTGTCTCAAGTCAACTGCGGCCGGGTGGCCAAGGCCCGTGTTTTTAAGTTCCTGCACCGCATGGCGCTGAAATCGGCTGAAGCGGCAGCCCTGGTGGCCCCGATTTGCAACCGCATATCAGCGACCGTCGCCATCGGCGACCGGGGAACCTGTGTCCGAATCCTGCGCGATATCACCCGACGCTACCCGCAGGTTGAAACCCTCCTGGAACCTATCCCGGTGCCGCTGCGGCCGGTCAAGACGCTGGAGGCAGATCATGCAGTTTAGCTATCGCTATTACGGCAACAGTCAGGTCTCCGGCAGTGCCCGGGAGACCGCCTTGCAGTTTGCACCGGACACCTTTCGCGACCCCACCTATTTTGTGGCGCGTCTGGCGAAACACATCCAGTTTCGCGAAGCCATTTCAGCCTTGCACAGCGTCGTGGTTTCCGATTTGCGGTACAAACCCAAGGATCGGGCGGACTATCAGGAATGGCTGAAAAACCACGAAACCATGCTTCTGGCTGAATTCATGGCCCAGAAGGATGAGCTCAAAACGCAAATCGAAGGGCTGAATCGCGAGCTCACCGATCTGCGAAAGCAAAGTGCTGAAATCATGTCGCCTTTTTACAAGGCCCGGAGCCGTTATTTCCGGTATCTTTACACCCACGATTACGACGCCTGGATCGTGCTGGACCCGGTGATTACGGTGCATCCCGATGAAGTATTTTTCGAATGTTTCAGCCTGGATGAATCGAGCTATGGACGGCTGAGCTGTTCCCTGAATGTCTTTAAAGACATCGAACAATTCTCCTGCGGCACGACCAACATTGACTACTCCGATGCACTTTACGGTGAATTTCAAAAAATTCGAGACTATAAAGAAACCCGCTTTAATATCGATCCGGACGGATTCGAAATGGCCACCACCAACGAAGAGGCGTTTCGGGAGAATAAGATCGATTTGCCTGAGAGCTGGGTCCGCGGATTTTTGCAGGTCAGCGCAGCCATGAACCTGCCGATGAAGACCGTCGTGCTGCATCCGTTGGATATCCATAATTTTTGTTTTTTGCTGCGGCGACGCAAAGAAAAAATCGGGCCGCGATCCATGCGGTTTCTGCTGCAGCCGGGTCGGCCGATACGGGTTGTCTTCGAGCCCTGGAACATTGAAATCGAGTGCCCGCGGTCCTCTTATCAGGGGACAACCGAAGAAGAAATTCGCGTCTGGGGCCGCCGCCGCATTCATATCCTGGAGCGCCTGATCCCGATTGCGCAGCAGTTTGAACTGCACCTGCTGGGAACCGGATTGCCATCTTTCTTTGTAGCCAGAATGGATGAGATGACGTTCACCCTGGGATTGTCCGGCTGGACGGCCAACGACTGGTCACGGCTGGGCAATTTCGATCTGATGGCCCCCCGGGCAGAAGTGGATGATATCACTAAGGGCCGCGTGTTCAAGGCACTGAAGGAAAACTGGTTTGCGTCGTCCGACGATCTGGCCCGCGATCTGAACCTTGATCCGAGTTTGGTGTTGGGAGCTTTGATGATGTACACCCAGGCCGGGCGAGTCATGTATGATGTCAACAAGCGCGTATTTCGACTGCGGGAACTCAGCCGGGAGCCGCTGCCGTTCGATCAGCTACGTTATTCCAGCGAGCGGGAAGCCAACGCAGATCGCTTCGTGCAGGCAAACCTGGCTGTCGTTACCCAGACGGATGAGCATGACGGCAGCCTCTCACTGGCCGGAACCGTTCTGGATGATGCCATGAAATATGAGCCGCAAATCATCATCGATGCCGACCAACGGCTGGTGCACGGGCACTGCACATGTCATTTTTACGTGCACAATAAATTGTATAAAGGCCCCTGTGAGCATATGCTGGCGCTTCGGATTCAACATCAACGAGGGTAATTCCGGCATTAAACCACCACTTCTAATGGTGGACCCGAAAAGGTTCAACTGGTCCGGTGAGAATCAACGGAGCTGGAATAAATACGAAATACGAATTTCGAAATCCGAAACAAACTACAAATTCGAATGTCCAAATTTTCAAAACGACCCAAACAGAACGATGAAACCAGTGCATAAAACCAATCTACGCGCCCAGTGTTAGATTGCGTATTGGATCGGAATTTGTTTTTGTCATTGGGATTTATGTTATTTGAACTTGTTTCGTATTTCGTATTTCGTGCTTCGGATTTCGGATTTACATTTTCACGCCAGTGATCTTGCTCCCTTTTAGGGGGTTCCTGAGGCCTTCCGCTCAGCGGGAAGAGCGCTCACTCATAGCCCTAATAAGTCAAGTTGGAACGTTTCCGTGCTTGATGCAATATGAAATCTTTGATAGGATAGGAGGTAATTCAATTGCCCAATCCCTTTGAGCAGCAACGCAGGTCACTACCTTGCACTGCGGACGGTGGATCGCCGTCCATGCGCAAAGCAATGACACGCATCACTGGTCAGCTCTTAACTGGGCGGGATTACGCCTACTGTCGCTATTGCGGTGTGGCTTGGGACAAGCCAATGAGCGACAGTAGGCGCATCCCGCGTCGAGTTGAGCTGCCCAGTCCCGAGTACTCTACGAAGGCGGCCTGCGTTGCTGTTTATTTTTCTGCCACGCCCACTTCTTTCCCGTTTGCATTGCAACGAGTCAATACAGGAGCTTGATTAATGCCGCAAAGTACCCCCGGGCAACTGACCCGCCAACAGATATACGATCGCATTCGCGAGACGTCAAAAGATGAATTTATTCTGGAAGAGATGGTGCGGCTCGGTTTTTGGCCGGAGGAAACGGACAAACCGAGTCTCCCCAAGGCCGTCATCGAACGCCGGGGTGAGCTGGAACGTGAGCTGCGGCAACTTATGGCCAAAAAACGTCTTGTGGAAGATCCGGAGCAGGCCCTCAAGGAAATGCGCAAGCAGCGTATGGCTGAATCGCGCCGCAAACGCCAGGAAAACAAGATCAAGCGCATCGAAGATGCCCATGCCAGAGCAACTGCGTGGCATCAAAGACGACAGAAGGAAATTCTGTTTCTGGGCCAGGACTTTTCCAAGGGGTTGAATGAAGCCGCCAATCAAAGTGAAAAACTGGCACGCAACAAACTGCCCGACCTGCCGGATGCCATGATGCTGGCGGGCGCCATGGGCATCAGCCTGTCGGAATTGCGGTTTCTGGCTTTTACCCGGCCGACGTCCACGATCAACCATTATCAGCGGTTTGAAATTGCCAAAAAAACAGGCGGCACTAGATTGATTTCAGCGCCCATGCCGCGCTTGAAACGCGTTCAGTACTGGATTTTAGAAAACATCCTGAACCGGATCTCCTTGCCGGCCTCCGCCCACGGGTTTGTTCCCTCACGGTCCATCGTGACCAATGCCAGACCGCATATCGGTGCCAAGGTCGTTATCAACCTGGACCTGAAAGACTTTTTCCCAACCATCACGTATCCGCGTATCAAAGGCCTGTACCGGTCCCTGGGGTATTCCGAGCAGGTCGCGACTATCCTGGCGCTGCTGTGTTCAGAACCGGAGACGGACAGCTTCAGGCTCGATGGAACAACCTACCATGTCGGCTGCGGACCGCGTTTTTTGCCACAGGGGGCGCCCACCAGCCCGGGGATCAGCAACATTCTGTGCTGTCGTCTGGATCGCCGTCTGGGAGGAATGGCGGCCAAACTTGGCTTCACTTACACGCGCTATGCCGATGACCTGACCTATTCCTGCCCCGAAAGAGCCAATGGCAATCTGCAAAAATTATTATGGCGTAGCCGGCAAATCATCAGGGCAGAGGGATTTGCCATCAATGAGGCCAAAACGCGCATTATGCATCACGGCCGTCGCCAGGAAGTCACCGGTATTGTCGTCAATCGCAAACTGTCAGTGGACCGCAAAACCCTCAAGCGGTTTCGAGCGTTGTTGTTCCAAATCGAAAAAGACGGTCCCCGGGGAAAAACTTGGGGACGGGGCGGTGACATTTTTGAATCGATTCAAGGCTATGCCAATTTTATCAAAATGGTCGACCCCGGCAAAGGTCAGCAGTATCTGAAAACGGTCGAACGCATTCTGAAAAAATATAGCTACCGCCCCCCTGAATCGAAAGCCCAACCGCTTTCCAAGCGGGAGTTTCGCCAAAGAGCGGCGGCCGGTCAAATTCCCCGTGAGAACTGGTGGCAGGTTGAGGAAAAACCAGCTCCCGAGCTGGTTTTACCTGCAATCCGCGAACCGCAGGCCAAATCCGCAGAAGATGAATTGGGGCCTCCGCCGGTTACGCCGCCAGCCGGGCGGCCCTCCAGGTTCCTCGGATATCTTAAAGATGCGCTCGCCATTATTGGTATTTTACTGGCCTTCAGAGTATCGCCCGTGTTAGGTGCGATTCTGCTTTTCATCTACTATATTCTCCGGCGCCGGTAGAATAGGGGATGTCCTTAAAGATCAAATCGCTTTTTTAATTCATTGATTTGAACCTTATCCAGCGTGTTGTAGGGTTGCCCTTTCAGCAGAAGGTACAGGCGGGCAGTCTCTTCAAGTTCCTCGCTGGTGTAAACTGCATCCTCCAGGTCTTTTCCCGCCACGACAGAGCCGTGATGGGCCAGAAGGATCGAGCCGTGATGCTGAGCGGCCCTTCCAACAGCCTGGGCCAATGCCCTGTCTCCGGGAGGGTAGTACGGCAGGAGCGCAAGCTGCCCCACCCGCATGACGTAATAGGGTGTCAGCGGGGGCAACACCTGCGCCGGATTTAAGTTATTCAGGCAGGACACCGCCACGGCTTGGGGCGAATGCAGATGTACCACCGCACCGCAACCGGGTCGAGCATCGTAGACTTCCTTGTGCAGCAGCCATTCTTTGGAGGGATTGTCGCCGTTGAGCAATTTGCCGACGTTGTCCAAATGAGAAATTCGATCCGGGTCCAGTCGTCCCATACAGGATCCGGTGGGGGTCATTAAAAAACCGTCCGTCAGACGCACGCTGATATTGCCCGAGCCACCTGAGGTATATCCGCGGTTAAACAAGGACCGGGCCAATTCAACTATTTGTTCTCTGATTTCGTTTTCCTTCATGGCAGCATATCCAGCGCTTTCGTGAAAAAATCCTCAGTGCCGAAATTTCCTGACTTCAAGGCCAGGCAAATCGGTTTTCCGGAGGCGGCTACGGTCCAAGGTACGCCCGGGTCAATCTCCGGACCTATTTTAAGGGCCTTGATGCCAAGGGCCTGCATTACCGCGCCCGAAGTCTCGCCACCGGCCACAATATACTTGTTGACTCCCATGGTGATTAAAGCCCGGGCGACATCAGCAATGCATTGCTCAATGATCCGGCCGGCCTGTTCCGTGCCCAGCCGGCCCTGAATACGGGCCACTTGATCGGGGTCGCTGGATGAATAAATCAAGATAGGGCCTTCCTCTAATTTTGTTTGGGCCCAGCGTGCTACCTGATCTGAATCCTGGGTGCCTTGACTCAATGCTTCCGGGTCGATCAACAAGGATGGGTATTGACCGGCCATGTTCTTTACCTGCGCTCTGGTGGCTTCGGAACAACTGCCGGCCAGCACGGCTTCTTTACCTGCCAGCCTGGGCAGTTCGGCAAAGCCGGCACCGTCTTCCAACAAATCTTTTGATTTAAAATTTTGCGGCAGGCCCATCGCGATGCCCGATCCCCCGGTAATGAGTTTGAGCGTCGCACAGGCTGCCCCGGCCTGGTACAGATGCTCATCCTTGAGAGCATCCAGGATTACGAATCGTTTGCCTGCCTGACGATTTTCCCGCAATGCCTGGTCAATCGCCGAACTGCCGAGTTCTACCGTGTTGTATGGCACCAGGCCGACATTTTGGGAGTTGGAGACCTGTTTGCCCAGCAATCGAACCAGGTCGGAGTCTTGCATGGGTGTCAGGGGATGATGGCGCATGCCGGACTCCGAGAGCAGCCGGTCGCCGACAAATAAGTGTCCCTGGAAAACGGTACGGGAGTTTGCCGGAAAGGCCGGACAGACTACCGTCAGCGCTTCATTCAGATGATCCAGCAAGGCTTCGGCCACCGGGCCGATATTGCCGAATTCGGTTGAGTCGAAGGTCGAACAATATTTGAATAAAATCTGTCCGGCCCCCTGATCAAGCAGCCAGTCACAAGCGGCCAGTGATTGACTCACCGCTTCGTCACGGGGTGCGGTGCGACTTTTCAAGGCCACCACCGCGGCCTGGCAATGACTCGCATGCGTCTCCCGCTCCGGCACACCCATATATTGCACCGTCGACATGCCGTGGGTTGCCAGCATCAACGCAAGATCCGTGGATCCCGTGATATCATCGCCGATTGCGCCTAGTAAAATTGACATATTTCTCTAAATGTTAAAGATCCGGCATCAACTGTTCGCTGAGGAAATTGAATGTATCAGCGACATCGCCGTCTTTGGCTAAAATTTCCGAAATTTTGTCAGTGCCGACTTTATCCAGGAATTTGACCATACGCTGAACCATACGAAAGTTCGTGTCGTATGCTGCTACCGGGCCCGTGTGCTTGGGTGCAATGTCACCGCCGAGCCAGCCGTCGTATCCGATGTGATCCAGCGTGTAAAGCAGCTCGAGCCAATGCCACAGGTGCACGGAACCGGACAGCATATCCCAGTCCCCGCCGTCGCCGGTATTGTCATTGGTGTGCACGTAAAATAATCGATTCTTGCTCCCCAGCAGCGCTGCCGATTCAGCCGGTGATTCAAGGGCTGCGAAGCTGTGACCGATATCCAGGTTGGCCCCTACATTCGGCGCTTTGACTTCGGCGCAGACATGCAGCAGCTTGCCGACATTCCCCAGAAGAATCCTGGCATGGGGCTCGTGGGGCTGATATTCAAGAGCCAATCTGACATCATGGCGGTGGGCGGCTATCTGGGCAACCGTATCGATAAATCGCCCCCAGGCATCGGTATAATCCAATTGGAAGGGATAGTCATAGCCGTCAGCCAGAGGGCAGGTTGACACGAGATCAGTGCCCAGCTCGACCGCGATATCAATGCCCTCCCTCAACAGCGCAATGGTCCGGCGGCGCGATTCCGCATCGCGGCCCGACAGCGCGCCATAGCGAAAAAAATGGGCATCCTTGATATCAACATTAACTGCCGAGCAGCGCAGGCCGCTTTCATTCAGGAGCTGTTTAGCCAATTGGATATCCTGCAAGTCAAACGGGTATTTTAGCTCGATGCCGCTTAATCCTTGAATTTGCGTGGCCAGATTAAACTTTTCCCTCAGATCGCGTGCCGGCTGATACTCGGTAAAGCGATCTCTTCTTTTTCCTAGAAATCCGGAATTGACGCAAAAATTCCATCTCTTCATTCATTCCTCCTGTATCGGCGCAAGCCAGGCTAAATCAGTGTAAAAAGATAAGGGATGGTCTTGCTCGGATTTCTTTCAACCAGCAAAGCATCCATTTTTTCCGGATCGATGCGATCGGTTATTTCTTCCAATTTGCGAGTTAAAATCGAGACGGCATTGAATGTTTCAACGGTATCAATTTCCTTGGGGAAAATGTCAAAAGAATACCAGTCATCATCATAGCCGAGCTTTTTCAGAAAGTAGAGAAACTCCACGAAATCCCAGACGTGATAGGCACCGGGCAGCAGGTCCCAGTCCCATCGTCCATCATTATCGTTTAAATGCACATAGAACAGTCTTTTGGTCTTTGCCAGCAGCGCAGCGGCCTGAGCCGGCCGTTCACCTGCATAAAGCGCATGGCCGATGTCAAGGGTCGCCCCCAGGTTATCCGCATTTACCAGCTGGCAAAATGCTGCGGTTTCGCCGGCTGTCCCAAAAACACAACGGACGCGCGGGTCGCTGACCTTATACTCGATGCAAATTCGCATGTCCGGATTGTGCCCACAGACGCTGGCAAATGCTTCGGCCGCGTCGTCATACACCTTGACGTAGTCCATTTCAAAAAGGTAGTCACTGCCCTCGTTCAATGGACAGGTGGTGATACGTTCGCACCCCAGTTCGGCGGCTACATCCATGGCCCGTTTGAGATCATCAACCACCTCCCGGCGTTCGGAGGATATGGCCGAGGTAAAAGAGCCGCGCCACCACTGGCCGGTTCGTCTGGAGCGAAAATTAATCGCGGAAATACCGAAGTTGTACTTTTGCAGCAGATTCTTAAGTTCCAGTATGTTACCGAAATCTTCGGGGTAGCCCAGTTCCAGACCTTCTACGCCTTGGATCCGGGATGCCATTTCAAATTTTTGCTCCAGGGCGCGGTCGTCCTGATAGACCATAAAACGGTTTTTGACACCGCCCAAGAAACCGGTAATAATAGCAAATTTATTCATTTATCATTCTCCCAATGAAAACAACCGCAAGTTTTAACCCGAAGCACTATTATTTACATCCAGCCAACCCATTTGCTCGAGGCTGAGGGTAATTTCTTTTTGCGAATCTTCTATTGTCTGAACCACGATGTTATAGGCGAGCTGTGCATCTTTTTTCTGCAGAGCCCCCAGCAGTCTTTTATGTCTTTTGATCGACTCGGCAATCCATTTTACGCCGTTTTCGGAGTCAACAGTTGAAGTACATCTGGCATGTTTTATTCTGGCCCAGTTGGCGGTTATCAGATCGATCAACGTTTCATTATCCAGGGAATGGAATATGGTGTTATGAAATTCGGAGTCCAGTTTTTCGTTCAATCTGACGTCTTGGGCCTGATGGGCTTTTTCCTGCTCTCCAATGATTTCTTTGAGCCTGGCGATGATTGCAGGCTGCATGTTTTTCGCTGTCAGCCGGATGGCGGAACCCTCTAGAATTTTGCGTACATCAAACAGCTCACTTAAAATCTTTTTTGACAGCCGACGAACAAACACCCCTCTGCGCGGCATGTTCTCAGCCAATCCCATATTGATCAGAATCTGAAGTGCATCGCGTACCGGTACCCGGGAAACACCAAACATTCGAGCAATATTTTCCTGCACCAGCTGCTGCCCGGGGCTTAACTCGGCCGCATAGATTTTTTCCTCCAGGCTTTTGGCAATTACTTCGGCAGTATTTTGAATTGCGTCGACTTTGTGAGTCAGGTTTTCTTGAATCATTTGATATCAGCCTTTTTTGGGGTCCGCCAATCGCATATATGTGGACCTCGAATTATATAGATGATGCCGTTTATCTATTTGCAGCGATCAGCTTGAAACTGCTGAATAAACTTCAGGCAATGCGAATGCTTCCACGTATAACTAGGTTGAAATATATTTAAACAGCAGCGGCGCTGTGAGAACGATGAAAAAAATCCTGAAAAAATGAAAAGTAGCCACCACCGTTGCGTTGGATTGGGTTTCGATCGCCATAAACACCAGCGCCGCCATTGCCCCGGGACTCGTGCCAAGATAGGCCGTGTTCATGTCCAGCATCCCGGTTTTGGCATAAATTAAAGCCAGGAGAAAACCGGCACCCACCAAAACTAAAGTAGAGGAGGTTACCGGAATGATAATTTTTCCCAGAGTTTTGATCATATCCGGATGAAACGAAACCCCGACCATGACACCCACCAGAACCTGAACCACAAGTCCGAAATTCCGGGGTACCGGCCAGCTTTTTTGCAGCAACAATTTAAATAGAACCACCGCCACCATCGCACCGAGCATTGCACCGGCCGGAATCTTAAACCGCGACATAATTGCTGCACCCAATGCCCCCACACCGAGGTAGATTGCTAGACTGACAATGGTATTCATGAATTGTCCTCGTTCTTATCAACTGCCGTGCGGTGTGCGGTTAATCAGACCGCAAGTTCACCTTGGCGCCGATTGCTGCAAACTCTATTTACTCTATCCGATTCATTAACGTATTTCTGCTCACTCCGAGTACCATGCCCCATGCCGGCTATACTTCGATGCCCTTTTTCAGCGTCTGCCAGATTCGGTGTCGCAATTCCAGAAACTCCGGTAAAGACTTGACATCTTCAGTGCGTGGCCGGCCGAAAGGCACCTCGATTTGCTGGTCAATTCCGGCCGGTCTGGGTGTAATGACTGCAATGCGGTCCGCCAGATAAATTGCTTCTTCCACACTGTGGGTGACAAACAAAACCGTCTTTTTTTCCTTGCTCCAGATGCTCAGCAACTCGTCTTGCAAAATGTCACGGGTTTGGACGTCTAGGGCGCCGAATGGTTCATCCATCGACAGTATTTCGGGCTTGATAGCCAGGGCCCGGGCCAATCCCACGCGCTGCTGCATACCACCGCTGAGCTCATGGGGATAGGCTTCGCTAAATCCTGTCAACCCCACCAGTTCAATATAATGCATGGCGATAGTATGTCGTTCCGACGCCGTTAACCCCATGGGTTCCATGCCGAACTCCACGTTGCCGCGTGCCGTGCGCCACGGGAAAAGATCAAACCCCTGAAAAACCATCCCACGCCCCTGTCCACCAACCACACCGGTGACATCCACACCATCCAGATAAATCGAGCCCGAGTCGCTGGGGATGAGCCCGTCAATCAAACGCAGCAACGTTGATTTCCCACAGCCACTCGGTCCGATAATGGCGAGAAATTCCAGATTTGGAATGGAAATTGAGAAATCCTTGACCACGGGAATACTTTCGTTTCCGCGTGGAAAGCTTTTATACAGATTTCGCAATTCAAGTTTTGGTGTTGTCATTACTTACTCCAGGTCTTTTAAGGCCTTTTCAACGTATTTCGTTTCGACAACATTGCCCGGATCCACCGTCCCCTTTACCGCGTTGGCCGACTGGTAGACCGGGATTAATTGCTGATAGACGCTCAGGCGATGCTTCATGTTGTCCGGCCAACAGCCGATGTCTGTACCAAGTGCCTGGCGGACCACTTCGATTTCAGCATCACTCGCAGTTTGCATGTTCTTCTTTGTGCCGTATTTTCGGTACATCTCGGCATACCATGTTGGATCGCTATTGGCTTTGCGGAAGGCCATGATGGTGGCTTTAACCAGATCTTCCGCCGCTTTTTGATTTTCCGGTTTTGCCAGCCATTTGCCACTGACAATCCAAACTTCACCCAGGAAGGCATCGTATTCTTTGGCGGGTTCGATCATGACCTTGAAGTTGCCCTTCTTGGCCAAATCGCTTGCCTGGTCGAAATGCAACGGAACGCCATCTACTTTTCCGGCCAGCAGGGCTCGCATACGGGCACCGGACCCGCCCATGGTGATGACATTGACTTTAGTCATATCGATGCCCCGCTTTTTCAGTGGGCCGACCAGCATCACATGGGTAAAGTCGCCCTTGGAATTTACGGCCAACGTAACACCGGGTTTTTCAAGATCTTTGAAAGTTTTTATTTTGTCTCCGTTGACAACAAAAACCAGACTCGTGTGCATGAAGGCATTGCCGACGATTCGCAGGTCGGCACCAGCCTCTACCGCACGCAAGGTGCTGATGGCGTCTCCGGCCCCGAATTCGACGGACCCGGCCAGGATGGACTGGGTAATGGTTTGTAGCCTTTTTACTCTGGTAATCTCAGGCTTGCCATAACCGGGCATGCTTGGCAGTATTTCGTTTAAGGCAGCCATATAAGGTATATGCACACCCAGGGAGTTGCCGGGAATGTTGATGGTCAGTACCCGGTCGGCGGCACTTACCGGGGTTAAAATTCCCATGCCGAAAACTCCTGCCAGCAGACCAATTAGCAGTACTCCCACAATGCCGTGTCTCGTAAACATACATACCTCCTTTTTTTTGATTCGCACCACGCGATTTGAAAAAAATCCCGCAATGCTATGGTTATTAAAACTCAGGTAATACTCATCCGGAAGCCATCCTTGCTTCGTACCAGGGCGCTGCTTTTTGTCCGATGCGGCGCAGAATCATATTGGTACCGATACTGACGACCATGATCGTTACTAAATAAGCAAGAATCGGCGCTGTCGATATATCAAGACCGGTCTGGAATATCAGGCCGCCGTATCCGGTGATGATAAACATTTCCGCCACGACCATGGCACGAATGGCATGCACGAGCCCCAGCCTGGCGCCGGTGATCAAATATGGGAATAGGGCCGGCAGCACCACTTTGCGATACTGGTCAATCCTGCTCGCCCCAAAGGCCCTTGAAACTTCAATATAGCTCGGATTAATGGCCCGCGATCCATGATAGGTTGTCAGCACGATGTAGCCGATTGACGCAACGAAAACGATGGCCGCACGCAGCTGAAAACCCGTACCGAAAATCAAAATAAAAATCGGCAACAATGCGGCAACAGAGGTCACGACAATCATGCTGATCCATGGATGAAAGAGTGCATCTACCAAACGTATCCTACCCATCATGGCCCCCAGCGGCATGCCCACAAGGCAGGCCAGGCCATAGCCGACCAGCATCTGACGCAGGGATTTGACCAGTTCAACCAGCATCTCGCCATCAATCAGAAGCTCGACGTATGTCACCGCCACCAGCGATGGTGGCGCCAGCAGCAATTCACCCATGATCTGGCCCACGACTTCCCAGATAGCGAGCACCAGGATGATTCCGGTAGATTGCAAAAATAGTTTTCGTCTTTTTGTCATGTCAATCTCTTATGTGCCAGGGGAAGAGTTTCTTTTCGGCCCATTTAATGCTTTCCTGGGCGCCCAGGCCAAACAGAGCAAGCAGCAAAACAACCGCCAGCATGGCTGCGGCGTCGAACATGGCAGAGGCCTCCTCCATATAGGCACCCAGGTTAACGGTGGCGAAAAACAACTCCGCCGTAATCATGGCGTTTATGGCCCTCACGGTGCCGATCCTGACCGCCGTGAGCAGAAACGGCAAGCTTGCCGGAATCATAACCTTGAAAAACATCTGACCGCGATTGAGGCCAAATGATCTCCTGACTCCGATCAGCGAAGGTTCAATATTGCGGGCGCCGGCCGATACCGTGACCAATACATCGAAGACGGACATTACAAACACCAGGGCCACCCGTGCCTCGAAGAACAACCCGAACCAGATGATCAGAAACGGAACGAAGGATATCGATGGAATGGAAAAAATCGCATTGACGATGGGATCAAACATCTGAAAGGCGGTTTCATTGCGCCCCATTAAAAAACCGACTGGAATGGCGACGAGCAATGACAACAGAAGGCCAAGCAGCATGTGCTGAATTGAGTTTAAAAATGCTTTGGGAAGTACCCCAGACAAGGTGGCCTCGACGATGTGAACGGTGACTCCGATCGGGGATGCAAAAACAACGTCCGGCAGCTGCATGGCGATGATTTGCCATACGACCAACCCGAAGGTGAATGAGAGGGGGTATACAAGGTGAGTTCCCTTCCACATCGACTGCAGGATAGATTGCCAATTTGGTATCAATTGCCTGTTGCCGGCAACGCTTTGCGCCTTTTGCATGGGGTGAAACTCCATCGGGAAATTCAAGATAAAGATTGTATACAGTATAACAATCTTACCGTATGCCTGTATAGCAATAGTGGATTCCTTGTCAACAATTATTTCGATGGTATTCAAGGCAGTTTCGACTAACTCATTTGCTGTTTCGTCCTCGTCCTCGTCCTCGTGCTCGTCCTCGAAGCTTTTGAGCCTCTAAGTATCGAGGACGAGGACGAGCACGATTTTAATACCTTGATTTGGGGTTAATATAGGTGAAATTTCATAAGAGCGGCGGCCTCTGGCCAAAAAAAGGCCGGTCTGATCAATGTCAGAAATTTCGTTTATGTGACAACGTAGGGTCGGCCACCGTGCCGACCGGTTTTGGCGGGCACGGTGGCCCGCCCTATGTCATTTTTTTTCGTCCTCGTGCTCGTCCTCGAATCTTTTGAGCCTTACAGTATCGAGTACGAGTACGAGCACGATTTAGAACCGCCTTCGGCGGATCAATCGTCATTCGACATTCGTCATTTCTTGAAGTTTCACACGAGCGCTGCCTCTGGCCAAAGAAACGGCCAGTCTGATCAATGTCAGAAACTTCGTTTATATGACAACGTAGGGTCGGCCACCGTGCCGACCTCATTTCGGCGGGCACGGTGGCCCGCCCTACGCTTCTGTAATTTGCTGCTTCATATAAAATGTCCGTCGGCTGGGAGCTAAGGCGTTATATCCTGACACCCGACACCTGACACCTGAAACCTTGTTTTTTTTATGTTTCATAAGGGGTGCAATCAAGATATCAGGAGGGTGTATAGGCTTTTTACTTTGCCTGGAGAATCCCAGACTTTGGCTGGTTATCAAATTGCGGCTATTCGATTGGCAACATTGGATAGCCGAGCTTTTGAGGTTCGCAAAACTTTCACGCAAATTTGGCAGTTTGAAGGATCATGGTTTCGGTCACGATTCCATCGTTCCCGCCATGTTCATCAGGAATCATATGTCATTTAAACTGCAAATCATCGGTCGCCCTTATCCCGCGGGCAGCCCATCTTGTCTAGCGTGATTTGAATATCATCTCACCGGCGCCGGTGATGCGTCCCATCATGGGCGTCTGTCTGCCGTCGGTTTCCTTTGCGACCTGGTAGCGGACGTACAGAAGCAGTTCGCTGATGGAAATTACATTGTCTTTGAATAGATCGGCTTCTCCGCTCAAGCCTTTTGCAAGGTAGTGGGTGAACGTGCTCATTTTCAGCCGGTGATCCATCTGCGCCACTTGGTCGACCATACCGGCCGTCAGCATGTGGGAGCCGTTTTCAGTCGTGATGCGGATCTCCTTGTAACTCGGATCCTTTGCAATGACACCCAGACCCGAAGCGCAGGCGTCCAATATGACCAGCAGGTGCTTGACCGGTTTATCGGTCATTTTTCTTAACAGGGTTTCCAGTTCGTCAAGCTCAATACAGGTCCGGGAGGCATCATCCGGGTTGCAATCATAGGGTGCGATATAGGCCCGGGTTGGGACGTTTTTGTCCGGAAACCCGTGGGTCGAAAAGTATATCAGAATTCGGTCGCCTTCATCGGACCCTAGAACCAACCTCTCGATGGCCTGCAGAATTTCCCTTTTTTTGACTTTGCCGGTCCGGGTAATAACTTCGAAACCGAGTTTGCTCAAGGTCTTTCCCATCATGTCAATATCTTCACTGACATATGTCAGATCACTCAGCGTGGGATCCTGAAATTCGTTGATTCCCATGAGCAGGGCCTTGCTGCCTCGATAGACGTCATCGATATCGATGCTTTCAAGATTAAAAGAAGGCGAATGCGGAGCTCCGGAAATCACCTTCAATTCGGGCTTTGAGACAAATGCCCGGTTCAAATCGAAATCATATGACGCTTTCGGCACTTCTACCCATTCGCCGGAGGGGTCGCTGTATTTGGTGCGCACCTCGAATACATGGGCCCCCGCATGCAGAAAGAAATACCGAACCTCCTTTTGTCCGCTCCAGGGAGACCAATTCTCTTCATGAGGAGCCAATCGAAAGCTGTGTTTTACATCACGCGGATAGTCGGGATTGATATACCAGGAGAACTTCAACGGATCCCGCGAAAAACCCGGCGCAATGCCTGTTTCAAGCACCAGGGCCTTGTCGTTTACTTTCAAATTGACCGTAAAGGGGATGCGGGGGCGTTTCTCCTTTGACGTCACCGTCAACGACCCCGCCTTTTTGACTTTGTTAGCGTATCGATTCAGGTGGGCCTTGAGGTCACGCTCCTCGTTGGCATTCAACAAATTCACGCTGGCTCCGCCCCGCACGACGGGAATTCCAATTTCATAGTCGATAATATAAGACAATTCACAGTAGTAAATATCGTAGTCGAGCACCCGTTGGGGGGCAAAAAAAGAGACACATTCCCTTAACGCGATTTCACCGGAGCTCCGGCCAAGTCTATCCGTTTCATTCACAAAAAGGCTGTCGGCATTCTCAATTTTTATGGCAGTTATGGTTTTTCCTTTTACATCAATCCGGCCGTCTGCTGAAGATAAGCCGGCCAGTTCGCGTTGAACTTTTATAATGGCGTTTAACAAGTTTTGGTCATAAGTGCCGTTGACGGGCCCCCGGTAGTAGCGCAGTTTTCCCAGCACCTTCTGGATCTTGATGACATCTTTGCGTTGATTGACACCGCCTTTGCCCACAGAATGCTCGATATGCAGCTTGGGGGTCAGCATGAATACGGTATAGATAATTTCATTGCGTAGTCCGGAAAACGAATAGCGGCTGCCCCGGTAGCAAAGCTCGACGGTGTCCCCCTGGGCCGCGGCCCGCGGTTTTTCGAGCCCATCGATGTAGACCTCCCCGTGTATCAGATCTATACCCGCATGGCATGGCGTCAAAGCCAACAAAACACCGAGAACTGCCGCAGTGGCCTTGCAAAAACGATTGGCTAATTTGGTGGACATGTCCGACTCCTTATTGGTCTTTGATGTTTTTCTCGATTTCCGCCAAAGTCCGACGGGCATCGTCAAACTCCGGAAAAACCATTGCACTGAATTTAGCGTATACGAGCGCTTCATCGGTTTTTTCCTGGGTGTTTTTCAAGTCTGCAAGGTTGTTGGCAACCCGGTCTAAATCCGGTACGGCTTTGAGTATTTTCAGGTACAGCGATTCCGCAAGTCCGGTTTTCCCTGCGAGATGGAGCTTGAGCGCTTCAGAAAATGCATCTCGAATATCAGCGAAATTTGCAATCTGACCCTTTGTGCCCGCAGAACCGCCTTTTTCAATATAGGTAGATATGGGTGGGCTTTCAGCATCACCGGCTGGCAGACGCTCCTCTTGAAAAACAGCCACCTTCCAAACCGAGGCGAAAATAATGGCCGCTCCGAAAAGTGAAAAGAAAATGCCCGGTGATGCGCTGAAAAGCTGAAACTTGACCTTTCTGTATTCCAATGTCAAATCCGACTTGTCGGAAAGGCCACGATAGAACAGGCGATAGCCCAGCCAACAGAGAAACGCACCAACGAGGATGGCAACCAATATTTCAATCGTCCTGGTGTAAATGAATTCCGCTTGCATGATCACTCCTTGGGTCATGGGTGTTGTGGGCTTGAGGCGAGTTTAGACTGCCCTCCACCGACGGGTCTTTAGTGGACTTGTTTGACGCAGTAATTCTCAATAGGCCCTTAGCAGGGTTTTTCTGACAACATGTTGTAAGTTACGGAAGGTTTCAGGTGTCAGTGTTCAGGTGTCAGGATTTAAAACCTCCTATCCCTGACACCCGAAACCTGACACCTGAAACCAAAATCTGATGAATTTCGCATTGGCTACCCCAGGTGGCCATTTTCTCCGAGCTTAGTCTTGGAAAGAACTTAGTGTCTATTTATTGAAATCACATCATTTTTGCGTAGGATATATCAATTAGAAAATTTTCGCCACGAAGACACCAAGACACCAAGTTTTTTAAATAATCTTTTTCTTTGTGTCTTGGTGTCTTCGTGGCTGATATTTCCGACATATCCGGGTTGGGTATTCGGGACGGTACAGATGTCCAATTCTGAATAGGTATTCCGGAAATTGTTACCATAAAATTAGCGTATCTTAGATTTCCCGATTGATAGCATCTGATGTCTCAGAACAATAGTGCAAAAATCAAGTAATGAGATGACAGAGGTCCGATATCTAGGCCAAAGCAACATTTGTGCCACAATGTGATGGCTTAGGGATACTGAAAATCCTATAGCGTATCCTCAAAACCATTAAAGCTTTGCGGCAGGTTTCGGGAGTATCCCCTGAATAAAAAGATCAGCACTAGTCGGACCATTGTCCATTTTATGGACAGTTTTTGCAAAGTTGATAGACAATTAAATGCTCTTTCTTCAGTTGTGATCAGAGCAGGGTGGTAAACAAGGAGCAGTTTAGAGTGTCATTGAAAAAACAAAATCTGAATTAAATTTGATTCAGTAAATTCAGCTTCTAAATGCATTTCGGCTAAAGACAGTGCCCTTAATTTTTTGTTAATTCTATGCTATCAGGAGGTTGTTTTTGATTTTGCGGGTCCTTTTTCCAATACTTTTTTATCGTAGCCATCGGAAGTATATCTACAACCAAGGATGAGCGGTTCAGGGTTCAACGTTCCGGGTTGATATGCTTCCAATCAACTCCCATCAAAATGATTTGGGATGATAACAAGCATGCCTTACAAAGCCATTGTATCATCGGATTGGAACGAGTGCCTGGCGCCCTGCAGGCCATTTGACTTTATCACATATAAATCACCGGAACTCGGGCCGGAATTGACGACCATCTTCCGGCAGTATACCGGCCACGGCATCACGCTCGCGGAAGCCGTCAAACAGATCCGTAGATTATTATTGGAACCCGTAACACTGGAGCAAATGGACGCCTATCTGGATGAGGCATTCATTACCTATCCCGGTGTCGCGCGTCTGATTGAGTGGTGTTTGGGCAAAGACATCCTGTTTATGATCAACACCACCGGCGTGTTTGGCTATTTCCAGCGGATTTTTGCCAAAGGTCTGTTGCCCCGGGTGCCGGCAATTGCCGCCCACCCAATGGTGCGCTTCCCGGCAAGCGGCAGTGATCCCCGCTTCATCTTCGATCTCCTCGAGACCGGCGACAAGGCCAGGCATAGCGCAGCAGTCATTCGCTCACTGGAGATACCCCCCGCTAAAATAATTTTGATCGGAGACAGCGGAGGGGATGGCCCTCACTTTGAATGGGGTTCAAGGGCTGGTGCCTATTTAATCGGAAGCATGACCAAAACAACTCTAGAGGAATACTGCCGCCGGAAAAATATCAAGATCGATCTACACTTTGGGATGGACTACTTAAAAGAAGATTCCAGAAATCAGCAAAAAGAAATGCAGGTCAATTTTATGGACCTGGCCCCCGCAATCGAAGCGATCGTAAACGACTAACCACTAGGCAATCATGCTACATTATAATTGAGGGATTCAGGGATTTAGGGATTTAGGAATTGAGGAATTGGGAGATTCCGACTTCCGCATTCCGACTTCCGACTTCAAAAGGGTTTATCCCCAAAAACTTCCAATGCCCGGCTGCTGATATGCTCGTCATTGTAATCCAAAAACCGGCCGCTGAATTGCCGGGGGACATGCAGCGCCAGCCAGGCGATTGAGCGGGCCGGTATGTCCGGCGGCTCCAGTTGTCCCTGTTCTTTGATTTGCCGGTAGTAGTCCGCTTGCTCGGCCGGCATGGCCTTGGGCCCTTCCCGTCGGAGATAGGTCTGCATGGGCGTGTCGACAACCCCCGGACGCACGCTTACGGCAGTCAGTCCAGGTTCTTCGGCTGCCAAGACCCGGGTAAAATGGTTCAAGGAAGCCTTGCCCGTGCAATAGGCACTGAGGGTTTCCAGGGCCAGATTGGCGGCTCCGCTGCTGACATTGATGACGCGTCCCCGGCGAGCCCGCAGCTGGGAAATCGCGGCCCGGACCAGGTTAAATGCTCCGAACAGATTGACTTCAAGATTGTAGCGCCATTGCACGGGATCGCAATCTGCGATGGGGGCGATTGGCTGAACGATTCCGGCATTGTTCACCAGCGCATCGATGCGGCCGAAATGCGCCATAGTTTTCTCAGCAATTTGGCAGCAGGCCTCATAGTCGGAGACATCCGCTTGGCAGACCAGCGGATCGCCGCCGGCCCGACCCAAATCTTCGGCCACCCGTTCAAGGTCGCTTTCCGACCTGGCCACCAGAGTTACCCTCGTCCCGGATTTAACCAGCCAACCGGCCACGGCGGCACCCAGCCCGCGCGAGGCGCCGGTGATGATGACGACTGGAGAGTCGTGTATATCAGTTAATTTATCTTTAGTCATAAGAATTTTAAAAATCCCCCCTAACCCCCCTTTAAAAAACTGGCCTTTACCCACACATGAGACCGGGGTTCAAGGCCCAGATTTCAGGGGAGATTGATATTTCTTATGCGTCATCAGAGCATACATCTCGGTAGCAGTATCCAGTCTCAGAAGTCCACGCCAGATCGTCTGGGTGCCAGGATTACCGTCGCTTTTTCTTCCCATAAAGCCACCGATGCCTGCGAGCATGAAAATAGCCTCTTGCAGCGATGGTGGTTGTGGTGGTGGATCAGCAGTTTTATTTGCGTAACAACAAAGCGCTTTCCATTCAATGTCTTTGAAAAAAACCGTG
>Ga0209367_1000624_pt1 | contig 37319 bp, 17 predicted proteins | sample WorMetLIZISLAND2_FD_187412 | JGI IMG/M metagenome (GOLD analysis project Ga0209367, IMG submission 187412) | Marine gutless worms symbiont microbial communities from Max Planck institute for Marine Microbiology, Germany - Olavius geniculatus... ...
CCCCTGCACCCAGTGGCACAAAATTTTGTCACGATAAACTAGAGACCTTGGGGCAGCCCATAGTGAAGATTTCGTGATCCTAGCTTGCACCGTTTTGATACAGCTCACGAGTGTGACAGACAGACGGACGGACAGACAGACGCCTAGACGATGGCAAAGACGCGCGAAGCATTCTGCTTTCGCGCGTAAAAACAATAAAACAATGATAAAACAATGATAATCCAAACTGTGTGTTCTTTATCTCGAGTTGTAGGCTTACATAGTGTCACGGTCTTTGATCGTAAGTATGTAAGTAAATAATTTATAAAGCGCCAAAGTTTTAGAAAAAATGAGGGCGCATAGGATGATGGACGCTATATAAGTTGCAGAAAAAGCTGACTAAAAGTAGTGGGTCTTTAAGTGACGTCTGAAAGTAGCCAAGGTTTGACATTGACGAATTTGAGAAGTTAAAGAGTTCCAAATTTTCGATGCAGAGACATGAAAAGAACGAGAACCAAAGGATCGTGAGATTTTGATCCTGATAAACTAATACTTCGCATAAAATCTTTGCGGATATAGGCATTCTTATATCATATTAAAGAGTTTATACTACGCAGTAGAATCTGGCCTTACGTTGAACCTGCATTACTCCATATAATAAACGACTCTACTTGTACAACTTACAAAGAAACATTCTTTTGCATTTACACAACGTAAGGTCACAACGTAACAATCATCATCATCATCATCATCATCATAGACCGAAGTAATTTGGTAAAACGTGCAATCGTTGATCGGCGCTGCTGTTGGTGAATCACAAATAAGCAATTTTTAGCTGAAAATTCAACCCCTAAATTTTCCTTTTTCTTGAAGCCCAGGGACCTCAATCTGGATCTTGGGCCCCACAAGAGTGCCTGCCGAATGGCACATAAATCGGTTAAGCAATGTAAGCAGAATGCATAAACGTGACAGACGACAGCTAGACGACAGAGAGACTACGCTGCGGCAAAATGAGTAGTTATAGTTGGAATCGCTCGCGACGGAGAGTTATTATGCCTAATAAATGTTCTAGTAATAAAAATTTATGGCTAAAATGTTTACGACAAGCAAAAATTTTAGTCCAGGGAGCAATTGGCCGCATTTGCTCTTCTGCCATGACGTCACTATGTGTCTGACTCACATAAGCAATGGTATAGAAAGTACGGGACTTGAAAACCTCACCGGACTCGGCTCCCACTGGTAATGTTTCCGTAACTTTTGGCTGCAGTCGTGCGTGAAAAAGCCAACGACAATGTATAGACTATGCCATTCCCACTTAAGCGTTATTTAAGTACGATACCGCAGTGTCAGGAGTGATATAAAATCGCAATATACTGCGCACTCGCTTACCCGCTTTTGCATATCAGTAGCATCATTTTTATTAGAAAGCAATGGCCAACCCGCTTCTCACAAGTTGTATACGGCTGACCGTTTTTCGATATCTATAATGCCGTGGCTACGCAACGATTTTCTCGTTCGAGCTGTTGTCCGACGTCGCCGATGAGCCTTCCGAAGTTTAAAAACCTTGTCCGAAAAATCGGACTGAAAGTGCGTGCTCATTCGTTCCGATTTCCTCAGACGAGGTTTTCTGCCTGCCAGCCGAAAAACGGTCATCAGAACTTCGAACGAGGAAATCGGACGCGTCGTCTGACGTGTCGTCCGACGTGTCCGATTTTCTCGTCAGAGAAGCTCGAACAACAACTCGGATAAGGAAATCGGTGCTTGTAGCCACGGCATAAGACATAGGCCTACCTTTTGATTGGTATGCAGATCTGGGCAGTGCTGATTCAGTTGCATAACCGGCAGACGACCATCAGCATTGAACGGCGATTGGCTCACGATACCGACCTCACCTGCAGCGTAGACGCCGGACCACATCGGCTGCAGCTGATGTCCGTGTTTATAATGCCACCACCAAGGACTCGGGTTTCTCAGGATGGGTCTCACAGGGCGTCGGTACAGCCAGACTCTGACCGGCCTGACACCATCGTGGTTAAACTGCCGCCTGGCCCCGAGCGGGATAGGTGGCTGAGTTGCCAGTCGTGGTCGCAGTAGTGGTTTATATGCAACGACGCACATTAGTATGAAGCCGGCAACGAACAGAAACAACACGCTGACCACTCTCGGCCACCACGGCTGAACCGGCGGATCTGCACACCATCGATTCGCAACGATTATACCGTTAACAGCTAACTGCACTGTGTGACAAAAAGATTTCCAATATCACTGATTGTAACTTAAAGATGGATGACCTAAATTTTAATAGTTTTTGAGAAGAATACTTCTGACAAAACTGGCCACTACATAACGTTATTTTTTTACCTTACCCAGCATATATTGACAGACGATTTATTTAATTATTCAGCTGTCTTACTGCTTACAATACAGGGTGGGTCAAAAAGTAAGCTATGGCATTTTTTTCATAGCTTCGCTAAATATTAATCAATTTTCGTAATTGTTACCAGTAAACTTCGTAAAATAGAAATACCTAAAAACATACAATATCTACAAATAGACAGAAAGACTGATAGTAAATTTGTGAAGTATTTAACTTAAATGTTAAAATATAAGTTATAGTAAGTGTCAAAAACATTGGGGAACATATTAAACATTTTAAAAAATAATTTGAACGATTTTACTGTCCACTAATTTTTAATGTACATTAATGCTGTTTGATGGCTGCAATCTTGCTCAGTTAACTGCATAAGCATACAGAGCAACATGTATTTCAATTGTGCGGCCCTACAAGTTGTGCACTATTTTTTGAAAGATGAAAATTTACTCCGTTGCTACACCTAAGCCTTTTTGACACTTGCTATAACTTATGTATAGCCATTTACTTAAATACTTTAAAAATTTACCATTCGACCTTATTACCATAGATTATTGTACGTTTTTGGATATTTATATTTTACAGAATAATGTAGCGACACAATAAGTGTGGTGTGCACGACATTGAGTAGCACATTTCTTAATGAGTCTACTGGTAAAAAATTGTAAAAATTAATCAATATTTAACGAAGATATGGAAAAAGGACAATAGCTTACTTTTTGGCCCACCCTGTACATGGGAGTATACCAGCTAATCACTAATTACTTTTTACTAATTACTTCTAAGACTTTCAAAACCACAAAAAACATAGTAGAACGGCAAAAGACAACAAATGTCGGCATTTAAATATTTATTGGTAATTTTTCTTCCGCCAAATGTAATTATCATTTCCGTGCATTGATAAATACCAGATGGATTTAATTTAATGTAGTTTAACTTAATGATAACTTATTAAAACAACACGGTACAAAATTAAGATTTCACGCTTTTAAGCAGGTTTTCATGTATACATAATTTAGCAAGTAGCAGCGACAATCTGTAGCTATATAAGCTTACGTGTGATAGTAGTAGGTGTTGTAATATTAGAAGTAGCAGTAGTAGTTGCTGGTGCAGTCGTTTTAGTTGTTTCAGTTGTTTCTGTCGTAGTATCAGTTGTAGTAGTGTCCGTAGTAGTAGTGTCCGTAGTCGTAGTTTCAGTACTCGTTGTTGTAGTATCTGTTGTTGTTGTTTCAGTGCTGGTAGTTGTAGTATCTGTAGTTGTAGTGTCCGTAGTTGTAGTTTCAGTGCTGGTTGTAGTAGTATCTGTTGTCGTAGTCTCAGTAATCAGTGATGTAGTATATGTAGTGGTAGTATCTGTAGTTGTAGTGTCTGTGGTCGTTGTTTCAGTGCTTGTTGTTGTAGTATCTGTTGTTGTAGTTTCAGTGCTGGTTGTCGAAGTAGGTGTAGTCGTTGTTTCGGTGCTGGTAGTAGTAGTATCCGTAGTTGTAGTTTCGCTGCTAGTTGTCGTAGTTTCTGTAGTTGTGGTCTCTGTCGTAGAAGTTGAGGTGGCAGCTGCAAAACAACATTACCACACACGACATTAAGTGCGCAAAAAAAGTAAGTAAGGTAAAGTGTAAATTTATATAGCGCATACTCAAAAAGATCTCTAATGCGCTTAATACATTTTGTCATCAATATTTCGCAAAAAATGTATGTCTTCAGCTGACGTTTGAAAGTATTGAGACTCAAGTTTTGGGTCACAAAGACTGTCTGGCAGCGAATTCCAAGTCGACCGGCCCGCCACAGAAAAGCGCCAACGACCGAAACTGTTCAACCGATATCGCGGTACGACAAACTTCCGCTGAGTGGCAGAACGCAGATGTACGGCGCGCCTAGCAAGTACAAAAAATAATCCAGTTGTTATCTTTTAGTGGTAAAATAATCCTAAATAATGATCCAAAATCCACAAAAAAATCAAATCTGCACCAAAATCTAAACAATTTTGGGGGCAATGTTTGATATTGACCCTTTCGCAAAATGACATCAAAAACGTTAGCAATTTATGAGCAACCCAGCTGACAAAATTCGTCAAACGCAAGCTGCAATTGAATAAATGGTTCTATTTCGAATCTCCTAGTTCGCATCATAACCATTTCAGACAAAATTTCTGTAGCTTAATGGTTAGGCTAAATGCTATAGCTCTTGGATACGAGACCGATAGGTCCACGGTCTAATTCCCAGCCGGTGCACTACCAGGCAACAACTCTGGGCAAGTTGTTCACACCCATGTGCCTGTGTAGGTGCAAGTGTCTAGTGGTTAGCGGCGACTCGTAACTTTCGAGTTACGGTTTGATTCTCACTGCTGTTCATTTGCAAGCAATCTTGAGCAAGTTGTTAATCTATTGAGTGTCCATGCCACCTTAGAATTCTACCCTCCGTAAAATGGAAATGAGTAGTAGCTTACGGGCTACGGGGTGAAGGCCTAGTGTGTCTGATTGGGGGGATGGTATGTCTACTAGCTACAAATCGCGCGTCCAATTGTGCATTAACGCGGGCAACGGATAGCCGCATAGTGCGCTGCAGTATCATTAGCTCCTGCCAATCAGCTGTCACTTCCGAGATTGTCAAAGCGCTTCTGGCTACGAGTTTGTCTCATGTAAGAAGCGCTATAGCAAGCACTAAACTTTACCTTTACTTTTATAAAAACCATCTTAAAGTTACGGAGCGTCACCTGCCATAATTATGGAATCACACAGTGTTACCTGCCACCCGACGCACGTGAACGCGCCCCGCCTTAACCCCAGCCACATAGGCCGGTACTCGATTTACCTACCCCGGAGGGATAAAAGACTGAGTTGACCTAGGCGGCTGGTTATATGCCGAGATGGTTTACCTGCCTGCAGGCAGTCACCCATCCGGTTCTTTGACAATTTTCAACGGGCCTGCTCCATGCAACCAGTCACATTAATATTTTACAAGGCAGTTTGTGTAGCGATGCTATAAAGTCCTATCGTAAAATATCAATGTCAGAAAACAAAGGCGACATCACTGCCTTTGTCGATTTTAAACACCGTTTTGTTAGAACATAACCGGAAAACCAGACACTTGAATAAATCTTAATTAGCGACACGTTAACTGATAGCAACAGTTCACAGCTATAGCGGCTTACTTCGTTTCTCAATAATATTATGACGCTACGTAGGCCAAGATCGAAGTCAGGATAGCTCTGACAAATTAATGGTATCCGTGACATTTGCATTAAATACGTACATCAGAGTATTCTTTAACAAGAAAGCAATCATAGCTCGCAGGTACCTCCGCCAAGGCAATGCTATTCGCCAGGTGACGTCACCATCTTCGGTTTTGCAGCGGTTCCCGTATCCCCCTTTAACGCAATGGTAACAAAAAATTCAAAGTGATTCAGAATCCAGGATTCCTGCCGGATCACCCCCCAAAATTTAATCACTTGTAGCTTATGCCATGCCCGACATACCCGCAAAATTTCAGAAAGATCCGTCCATAACTTTTTGAGTTATCTTGCTCACACACAGACAGACAAACAAAAACCGGCAAAAACATTACTTCCTTGGCGGAAGTAAAAATCACAGTTTTGCGATTTAATCTATAATTGCCGGGCTGACTTACCTCTGGTGTGGCAGACGGACGTAAGCAGAAACAGCAGCAGAGTGATGTAACATCGTGGAACTACAGGCGACATTGCCGAGCATTTGACGTCCGCTCGCTCACAGAACTACTGCTTACTTGTTCACGACGCTGTAACTTAAGTTGACAAATTCTCGATAGAGATGACGCGGCGTCAATCAATAACGATTATACCTTTAGTCAGAGTACAGTGAGTCGCCACATATTGCCCGCGGTATCGTTAGCTTATGCAGATCAGCTGCGATTTCTGAGATTGGAAGAAGACGCTTCCTGTCACGAGTTTTACTTCGCATGTAACCGACGCTATATTAATTACCGGATTTTGCCTTTATGTATATGCGGGCAATTAGACATAATGTGCTCTGTCAATCCACGCCGACAACCATATGGCGTGAGCTTTAGCTGCCGGTGCGCAGAAACTCGGAGAAAGTTTTACCAGAGAAGTCCTTCAGCTGATGTTAGTAGACTTGAAAATACGTCCCAGTACGCGAGCCCGGTACTGTTAGTGTTGTAGTAGATCGTAATTTTGTTAGCTTCGGTTGACTGACTGATGTCGTGCTTGTTTCCCGCGTAGGGGACAACAACTGACTCAGGAATATAATAACTAGATGCTACTTGTTGTTCTGCGAGAGACCTATAGGCATAATGAAACACTGCCACGGTGCTACGCATCAGCGAATGTACAGGATGCCGCGTAAAAAGTAGAACATGCATAGGCCTATCTCATGTTTTACATTATAGTACTTCTATTTCAGTTTCTTTTTTATTTCCATTCAAAACATTTGTAGTTTCTTTTAGTTCAAACGCTAGATTATACTGACAGCTCGCTTATCGTATCGCATTGAGCAATCGGATAGTTCCGGAATCAATTAGCCTGGATCATTGCAGCAAAGTGTGGTCATGCTGAACACTTCAACACAGTTGTCAACATAAGCACCATTTACTATAATCGAAGCTAATAGATTTCATGTCTGTCCTATGTAGCATGTTATGTGCCACCGTGTACATAAAACGCGACAATTAACACAGACAACAGAACCGTTGGCGTCGTGCTTTGAAAAAGTAAATGGGGAAAACGTTAAAATTTTTTCGACAAATAAGGCCTACTGCGCATTTCCGACCGAAGAGATTATGAACGCTCTCAATGTTATCTTTGCAACTAAATTTGTCTTAAATTGAGGGTTTCAGTTTTGAATTTCACATTTCTTGGAGAAAAGACATAGTCGTCAGATGGACTTCTTCGAAGACAAGTCTACAAGTGTTATCATCTGTACGATTCGAAAAGTCACCTTCATGGAGTTCTATGACACTTGTGTCAGCAACGGGTACAAATGCAGCTGGAGAGAGTTACCTGGTGGGATAAAAATTTTCCGACCAAAAAAATTTCGACGGAACATTAAACTTCTCTTGCCTAAACGCCACTGATAGTCATGAGTGTGTGTGTGCGTGTATTTGTTTGCCTGTTTGTTTGTAAGTATATCTGTACTTTTTCTTGTGACTATGATTTGCTGCAATTTTTATTTCGTACTTACGAATGTTTCTACAACGATAATGCACTTCAAACAAGCCTAGTGGTTTTCTTTATGTACCGGTAATATATACATATAAATCATACTAATTACAACAACATAACTATAAAGATGTTTTATACGTTATTTTAATGTATTTTATTTTAGTTTCAACGCATGCTCTAATAGCAATATGCGCCGTACACAAATGCACTACGATTCGAAATGGCTAAGCCTGTTATCAAAAGCTTTTTTAACGTTCGTTATATAATTAAGTTTTTAGGGCGTTGCACCGTAATCACCTCCGTCATTCCTCTTAATTACCTGCTAACATTTTGGCTATTTTACCAAATATACGCATGTAATTAGTACGTCTTAAAAACCGAAAATATGCAAAAAATCCATGCGATGCCCAAATGACTATAAGTGCTGCCATCAGACGCGTTTTAGAAGACCAATACGCGAAAAATGCGTTTGTGGTTAGGTCTCCGCCGCAGATTGTGCTCTCCTAGACTTTTAGCTAATTTCTTTCAGGGACGGGGTGGAAAGAAATAATGGGAAAGGTAAAAAAGATGAAAGACATAACATAAAAAAAGCGAGAAGACTCGGGAAAAGTTGCTTCCGAACGCCGAGGAATTGGACTCCCCTGCATACCGATATGATTATAATTTTATAAACGCTCTCATGATAAAGACAAATCTGGTTCGGTACAAATCGAAAGGCTAAACAGGCTATGTCGTACAAGTTCCGGTGTTATCAGAGTGCAGTTTTGAGAGTTGATCTGCAGTTGCAAAGTCAAGACACGCAAAAACAACTTTACAGAAGCGCGGACAATGCTTTTTACCTCGTCACGCAATTCTGTATTTTTTCCTCGGTACCGAGGTATAAAACAGTCACAGCCAGTTTGACTTGCATATCAACCGCTTGCAACGTTTGTGTGTGTTCGTAAGTGCGTTATAACCAGGAAAGTGTTTAGCAGTCCAATGTGCCTGCTTCGCTTTTGGAAATAAAAAAGTAACAGCACCGGTAGTTAATTTGTAGTCTGAACTAAACTAATTCGTTTTAAGTGCAAATAGTGAACATCCGAGCCTTTTTTCTTATATCTACACACGTTTGTGTGTTAAACTTTGCATTGCCTGCATTGTACATTCTTCTGCAGATTAGAGACGAAAGCATAGTCGCCGTCTCAGGCTCTGATAAAAATGGTCCACAAACATGATTTTTATATTTTTATAAACACAACTTGTTATGTCTGGAATTTGTCGTTTGTTGTGCGGTATAATACAAATTATTTTTATTGCGTATTTTAAATTTTAATTGCTATTATTGAGTTCGGACGACACGCCATTTACCCAGCCAAAAATGGTATATACAATGTTCTGTGTGAATATTAAAAGTTTTGCCCCGTCTTTTTTACACTTAAATTTAAAAAAAAACTTTTAAAAGCCTAAATCTAACAATTTTGTTTTAGAAACTTAGGTTTTAGAGCAGCTTTTTACTCGTGGCAAAAGCTACGTCAATCGTACATCGTACAATGCAAGAAGTCTCTGATAGCAAAAAAATGTTCAGCCGTATTTCACATTGTAGAGCGTAAGAAATAAAACACAATAATAATGTTTTAATGTCACATGCTTACTTTAAAAGCTTAAGTTAAATTGAACGACTAAATAAGAGCAAACAATTTCACCATTTTCGATATAATTCTTGTGCATTTTGACTTGTGTTGCGTGTACTAAGATTATGACTATCTTGTGCGATAAGACTTATTCTTGCTCAGTCATGAAAACTATAGCAATAAGATTGTTTTTAAACCAAATTTTTGAAACAATACAAAAATTCGGATAATGACTTTTTGTATCTCAAAGCGCATCACCAGAGTTACGAAATACGTGCATGAAACTACAATTAATCAAAACGCCATTAGTCTAAACAGGTGGTCCAAAAAGACGGCAACACTGTTTTAATTTTGCAATAACTTCCGCAAATGTACACCGATTTTAACGATATGCTTACTGCTACAACAAGAAATCCATTACAAATAAAGGCCTTAGAAGATCTTTCACGTTTCTTGATATCAGTCCGATGAAACAGTTATATAATGTTATGGTGCGGCCACACCTGGAATACGGGAATGTTGTTTGGCACCCTCAGCTCAAAAAAGATATTGATTTGATTGATTCAGTACAGCATCGAGCAACTAGAATGGTTCCTGGTCTACATAACCTTTTGTATGATGATAGACTCAAACGTATGGATTTACCATCACTGATGTACCATTGTTTACATGGAGATGTGATTGAAACATATCTGCATTGAATATACACGATGAACAGTTCATCATTTTTGCCACTTTCAGTTCCTGATTCTGGTATTGTCACACGAGGTCACAGTCTGAAGCTGCAGAAAAAAGAATGTAAATCGGTACTCCGAGCAAATACTCTTGGTTTCCGGATTGTGAATTTATGGAACTCTTTGCCTGAGGAGGTTGTGTCTGCTCCAAATGTGAATAGTCTGAGGAATAGATTTGATCGTCACTGTGTCCATCTCAGATACAGCTACAACTGAGATGATTTCAAGTTTTAATGATCAGTCTTTAGGCCTTTCTGGCCTATCCTAGACTGCACTACTACTACTAATTAGTAGTAATGGGCATAATTTCACTTTTATGCGCTATGGATGTAAGAGTAGGCTACAACAATGATTAAAATCGGTGCACATTTGCGAAAGTTATCGCAAAATTAAAACAAAGTTCCCGTTTTTTGGACCACCCTGTAGAAGTGCATATGTTTGTTAAACGGGGCATTGCTCCCCCAGATAAAAATAACAAAGGACACGACTGATGCTAAACCGCCAGTGTCAAAAAACCGCACTCACTTTTTATTGCTTCCAATATCATCGTGACGCCGATAACATGACATTACGTGTTAGCGTGGGGACCTTCGTGCAAAAATTAGACGCTGAGGCGTAGACTATCGTTTGCGATCTGCCTTCGTAATTAAAACGCCCCCCCCGACAATGTCATGCTACTTGCTCGCAACTCGCAAGTGTCTTCAGAATGACGAATATCGTCGTCTGTTTTTAATGCAAAATGATATAGCAAAACGGCGTATAGTTTTCTGCAGTTATTTGTCAGAAATTAAAGTGTTTCTAAAGAGATCACGATAAGGTCAGTGGCGTAGCCAAAATGTGAATTATGGGCCTCGCAGCTAACAAATTTCCGACATAGGAGTTAATGGGTGCTAAAAATTTTAATTTAGCCCCCAAATTTTACCAAAATCAGAATTTTCAGTCTCACATTTTGCACTTTTTAAAGAAACATGTTCAACAATTTCTCGACTGCTCAAAATTTAGGGAGAGGGGCAATTGCTTTACTGCCCCTCTCCGCCGTGACGCCACTGGACGATATGGTTACTATAGACAACCGTAGAAACTCAACAGCGCCTTTTATCAAATAGTACGTTGTTGACTGTACATAACGTTCCAAAACAACTTGTTTGCATGATCACAAAATCACTCCAGTTCTTGTAATTATGCGGCTGTTATATGAGTCTCGCCTGTCCGCCTGTCCATTCGTCCATCCGTTCCAACTTGTAAACACAAAAGACCAAAATTGGTGTAAACGTTCCCAGAACTGATCGAGTAATTAGCGCGCCAATTTTCAGCTCAAAAGGTTTCCGTATCAACATTGCTCAGCATCAGACAGCACTGAGCCGACATACACCGTGTCCCAAAATTAGGGGCACCCCTGTTTCAAACACGCCCAATTCGGTTTGTAGTTCATGGATTTCAACGAAATATCGTACACTGCACTATCTTGACATTAGTTACGATCACGCCCATTATGACGTGCGCACTTTACCGTGTGTGCTCAGTGTAACGTCATTATGACGTCAGAGTTTGTTTAGTTTACGATACGTTCAATGCATTGTTATTGACAAAGAGATCGAGCAGCAGTGTGCCCGTCCTAGACTAAGAGCTTGTATCGAAGCCAAACGTGGTCATTTTAAGCTAAAACTTTAAAGATAAGTTCAGAATGATTGTCTCAATGACTGGTTAAAATTTTGTAAAAAAAAATCTGTCAGGTATTAACGATTTTACAATAACTTATCTGCAGGGGTGCCGCTAATTTTGGGACACGGTGTATTTTTCAGTTTTACATAAAACAGTCGGTGATGGGCGTGGTTGATGGGCGTGGTGGTTGGTTGAATCAGCCAATCGGAGACGTCGTATATGTCGTGGTTGTTATATTGATCACTGGGCGTAGAACCTTATAACACCGGGAGAGAGAATTACGATGACAACGCGTTGTAGTATTTTAGGTCGTTCTTGCTCTGCCTTGTAGTAAACACCCCCGAGCTCTGACAGACACGTCTCCTCGTTGTCATCACTTAGCTCAGCCAACGTACCTACCACAGCGTTTAACAAACACCGACCGCATATTACACAGTCAACTAAGTAAATATTTATGCACCGCACAATGTCATGATGAATCAGAGACGATATGGGTGATGTGCGATAAAAAGACAGTTTAATAGTCCAAAAAAACCCTAGTACTAACGGGCTGACAGTGGCGGTTTTAGGCTCGAGCCGGGGGGGCATAGGCCCCCAGTTTTGCTCCAGGCCCCCCAGTTTCGTGACCACCCAAGAGTTTTTGCAAACATAACACAATTTTTTGATTTTTTGCCTCTCCAAATTTTGAAAAATGGCCAATTTTGCGGCTTCCATTGAACGTCCAAAAACCAAAAGTGCTTCAACTTTACCCCCTGACGAGGGGCTCTGCCCCTGGACCCCGCTGGGGACACTGCCCTCAGACCCACGTTATAGGCTCGCGCTACCGCGCTCGCCATCAGGCAGGGCCCATGCCTCCTTCAGATATTGCGGGCTAGAACCGCCGCTGCAGGCTGAGAGTCAAAATTTGTGATATAGTTAAGAATAAAGACAATGGCATCTTTAGCTTTTTCTGACATTGGGTATACAGGGTGCGGAAAAAAAGTAGCCCCCTAAAGTTTTTTGCCGTTTTCTCAACAACCGCTTGGAATTTTAACATGGAATTTTACAGGTTCATTCACAGAAACGTTCTACATCTAACTGCCAAGTGAAAACGCACGAGCGAAGTGCTTATACCTGTAGGCTCGACTATTCCTTGAACTGACTCCATCATAACCTACACCGCCACAAGTACAGTTAACATCAGCATGCACAGGCTATGTGTTAACGTTTACTTCTACGAACGGGCATTTTCGCGTGTGAAACAGAAACATTTTCAAAAACATTCTGCGCATATTTCATGTTTCACTGAAATGCTTTAGCTGCGAACGACCGTTTATGGCTCATACCCGGTATATAGGCCTACGACCTTTGCAGTCAAACAAAACTGTTGTACATAAAACGCATCTACGCCTGAAACATTTCTGAAATTGTTTCATCTTACACGTAGGCTAACCAGCGCTTAGTCATCTTGAAGCCGCGGGCGTTTTACACATATTTTTTTTATAAAAACTATAGAGCATAGGGCAGCTGTTATAGTGTTTCTCGTTGGGAGTCATGCTGTTCGGTTCACCAGTTTTTGTATGTATACTGTAAATAACAAAAAATGTGAGCTAATGCTCACGAGACGCGCGAAAGCCTATAGCAGTTTCGGTTCGCGCTAAGTTAATATACAAATACCAAATTCTTTATTTGGATCGCATAACGATAGTAGCGTGGCGCCACCTTGTGAATGATACAAACTTGTGTCACAGCCCGAAATCGCCAAAAAATCCATAAAACCCCTATTTTAACGTTCAAGGTCATTTAAAATAATTGAATTTGGCGCCAATCGAGAGCCAGTGTACGACTTCCTATTAGTGATTAATAGTAACCCAGGCCCTATCTCGCACCGGTACTGAGATACAGCGACTTATTGGCCAAAAATCGCAAATTTTGCCCACCCCCGTATCATTTATAACGCCCTCGTTCGGGGTGACTCCTTCGAATTTATGAAAAAGCTTTACGGTTCCTAAAACCAAAGTCTTTTACGCACCCGACGGTGAAGATTTGGTGATCGTAGCTTGCACCGTTTTTGACTGATCTACCCGTGTGACAGACAGACGGACGGACAGACAGACAGACAGAATTGCGATGGCTAAGACGCGCTGAAAGCAGTAGTTGCTCTCGCGCGTAATAATAATTGTTGTTTTAAAGCAGCACGTATGTGATAGTTTGATTAACTGATTGAAACTCAAATCTGCATCAAAACGTGTCTATTATTACAACAATGTACGATTATTACCATTACCGCTGCTACGGCGAAAAGCATCAGCGTATAGCCAATGCTTATCATCATCAGATGAAGCCTCTAACGTACAGTTGAGCTATAGCTAAAAAATGATGGATTGTGAATTAATCGATAATCTGCAGTAAAGTTTAGACTGCAGGCGTGAGGTGAGTTAGTTCGTACAGATGATAAATACAAACCAACGATACGGCAGTGACGTCAATCTATAGCTGCAGTGTTTTGATGACAGCAAGTACATCGTTAAATGCTATACAAAAGCTATATAAAAGCTATAGCTTATGGTGGCGAAAATACCCACACTTAGGCCTACCCTATGTCTGACGTCGCTTTGCTGGTAGCGCTATTTTTAGTACAAAACAAAACCAACGAAATGAAATTAGAAAAAGCATTCCGCGGTAGGTGCCTCGGTGGGCAACTGGACGGACGACGCGTATCCAGTCGGTATTTGTCGCACGTGAGGTGATCGTAGCAGTTTGCGGCAAAATTCGCGGGCGCTAAATTTGCAGACCTGAAAATGACAAACCGAAAATAACGATAGCTTGAAAATGCAAAACCTGCCATACGATTTTTTCTGTCATTTCCAAGGTCATGCGAGATTTCCACTCCATTTTTAGTCGCCCAGTAAGATTTGCCAATTTATCGTTTTGTTTGCCGATGACAATACTGCTAGTTTTGTTTCTGACAGAAACGTTTAACAGTGTATTAACATTTTCTAGAAGTATATCTTTAAGAAAGTTCACAGTAGAATGAAGTTTTCTGATTTATGCTGCGCTATAGCTATTTGTATAGCGCGTTTATGGTACGGTTGTCGTCCGTCTGTCTGCCCTTATGTCACGGATGTCACGGATGTGTTGTGGCTAAACAGTGCGAGATAGGGCTTAGGATGCTATTGATTACTAATAGAAAATCACATAAGACCTTACAGATAAAATGGAAATCATTGACCTTGGATGACCTTGAAGGTCAGTAGTGCAACAAGAACTGTACAGCCGTAGCGCATCTTTCCTAGCGACCGATGGATTTTCTTGTTCATCGCGTGAAGTAATACTCTTGCAGTCATTGTCATATTTTCGTTATCATAGATACTTTGGGAATAAAGCAGTGTAACTTGTAAGATGTGAACGCTTCTATTATATGTCGTCACTGACAATAATTGTCGTAGTCATTCTGCGTTGGTGTGAAACTGGCCGTCTTGATCGTTTTTACGCAGCTTTGTTCCAATTCTGTCAGTCGGTTTCGATTTCAGTTTCGTTGCTGTAATCGGCGTAAAGTATGAATACACAAAGTGGCCGTTAGAACAAAAAGGCCCCCAAAATTTGGTCGTAACTGCATTACATATTGACCTACGCTTATTGTCGAAATTTTTTTACCGATGTATTCTGCACTATGGGCTTAGATTTGCAGCTTAGTGATCACTAAGACTTCGTCATATCACGACATCCTCGCATAGGTCAAAAATCAATTTTTATAATAAGTAAGTTTTAAAAAATAACTTATGAATAATTCATGCTTACTACGCAGTTGAGTTGAGTTGAGTTGAGTCCGCGCCGTAAGTGTGGATTGGCCATTACAGTATTGCAAAGCTAACTATACAGGGTGGTTCAGTTGAAGACCACTATTATTTTTTAGATAGCTTTGTAAAGCGTTGGCCAATTTTAATAATTTTTGGCATGCAACAGCGAAAAACAATTTTAAATGATGTCGCTACATTATTTTGTAAAATGCAAAAGTCGTAGTATGGCTATTTACAACAATAATTCATACTGGGTAGAGCATGCATCGGTTCAAAAATAATTAGCTAAATAGAGATTACCACGATTAACTATTTTTTTTAAATTAAACATGTCACATTACATAATTTTTATTTCAGCATGTGCTCAAAATGTCTTCGTCCCGCACGAACGCAAGCGTGTAGACGTTGACGCAACTCGCCAACATCACGATCAATAACCGCGTGACTCAGAGCAGCTAACTCGCTACTGATGCATTATTTCAGTTTATCGACGCGCGTTCTTTAAATGCGTACAAGTAGTGTTAAATAATTAACAGATTTTCGATGATTTGTGGTTTTAATGATTTTTTGAGCTGACACATGCGCTACCCAGTAAGACTTCATTGTTGTAAACGCCAAAATACGATTTCTGCATTTTACAAGGTAATGTAGCAACAGTCTTAAGGTGAGTTGAGCAAAACTAAAGTCTTTTATGTTAGTTTTTTGCGATCTTGCATGCCAAAAATTATTAAAATCGGCCAACGTTTTATAAAGTTATTGAAAAAAAATAAAAGTGGCTTTACGTTAGCTGGGCCACTCTATATTTTATCACGCGTTTACGACGTGATGAGATGTTGAACAAGTGTTCGTGAAGTTTGCCACTGACCTAACCAGTAAATTGAAAATCGGTTAGTATTGACAATGTTATAAGTTTACGAAAGCGAGAGAATTTACTTTTTATAGACCACCTATTGACCAGTAAAGCGGCGTTTATGAACAATAATTTAATTAACGCCGACTGTTATTGAATTAGGGCTAAAATAGAGCTCATTGCCTCACATAGTTCAATAAACAACAAAACACTTTGTAGCTTCGGCGGCATGCTTTTGTGCCAGCCCATACCTTTAGCCCGTTACAAAACTGCACTGTCAGTCTGCACTGACTTAGGCTTAAATTCCGCTTGCATCGATTTGTTGCAGTGGCGTAGATCGAGGACAGGGGGGGGTGGTTCTTCCAATTTCACTACTAGCTACGGCACTGATTCGTCGTTGTTTTGTCGTACAACAATTAAGAACAAGTTGCAGAACAAGCCCATTGAAAATTCAAATGCCAGAAACAAATTCGCAACATTTTAACATATCAATTAAATGCATGTTGTATTTAACTTGATGTACCACTTGTCCAGCAAATCCACAACAAATTGAAATAGTGAAGTTTGAGACTTAACCGGTTCAAACTTACGACGACGAAACCATTCGGTGACGGTACATTTTTAGACTCGGCGAAATTGGCAAATCGTACAAATTTTTGCACTCACAAAATTTAACGTATGATAGATAACTGACTGACAAAACACATTAGAAATTGCGCATTTATGTGTTCAGCTGTGCAGCCGCATTAAAATAACAAAATGAAAAAAAACAATAACTAGTATAAAATTGATGGAAATATAAACTATGCTAGAATATTAAGACATGTGTGACACGTAGTTGAATCCAAAGATTGCGGTATGTAGCCCTAAGTAGATCATTTCCATATCGATAATAATAGAAGCATGATTTTAGCAGTACACGTTGTATTTCCATTACTCAGAATAATGTCACGATCTAGTCAGAATTCGATACTTCTATTTTTGTTTTTATTTTTTGCCCCATTTTATGGGTTTGTTTTCTGTGTTTGTTATCAGATCTCCTTTTTTATTTTTTTTCTTTTCTTCGTCGGGGAACTCCCCCTAACTTACTTAAACGCCTGAAGTGCTTCTGTTTGAACGCAATCGCCTTCATAGCAAACTTGACAGACACATTTTTGTATATTTTAAAATAAAAAACGTCATTTAACGGTATGAAACACATATTATGTAGCTTTTATTTTATACAATATTTTTAGTTGGTGCAAAACACTCAAACCCACATAATTTTGCAGATTGTACTGGCGTACGTAATTTATTTTTATTTCGGCGGATGCAGCCTACGTTTTCACTACAGAAACTGCTGGCATTTTATGCGACTAAAACTAATAATGTAAAAGCTGCAACTGCAATTCAAGACGGGAAATGGTTTTTACGCGCGAAAGCAGCTACTGCTTTCAGCGCGTCTTAGCCATCGCAATTCTGTCTGTCTGTCTGTCTGTCCCTCTGTCTGTCTGTCACACGGGTGAATCAGTCAAAAACGGTGCAAGCTAGGATCACCAAATCTTCACCGTCGGGTGCCTGGAAGACTCTAGTTTTAGGAACCGTAAAACTTTTTCATAAATCTAAATGGGGTCAACCCAAACAAGAACGCTAAATGAGAGAGGAGTGGGCAAAATTTGTGTTTTTTAGCCAATAAGTCGCTGTATCTCAGTAACGGTGCGAGATAGGGCCTAGGTTACTAATCACTAATAGGAAGTCGTACACTGTCTCTCGATTAACGCCAAATTCAATGACCTTAAATGACCTTGTACGCCAAAATAGGGGGTTTTATGGATTTTTGGCGATTTCGGGCTGCGACACAAGTCTACATCATTCACAGGGTGGCGTCATGCTACTGTCGTTCTGCGATCCAGATAGAGAATTTGGTATTTGTATATTAACTTAGCGTGAACCGGAACTGCTATAGGCTTTCGCGCGTCTCGTGAACACTAGCTCAAATTTCTTGTTTTCTCAAGGCAAGTCGCCGATTTGCTCTAATTAATCATACAACGGCAAGTCTTGACTGGGCCATTGCAATGAAATCCCAAATATCTCTTTTATCGAATAGGCCTGTTGCATATCTTCTATCACACCATAGTTAATCACTTATCGCAATCATAATAATAAATGTTTTACTGTCCTATAGATCTACAACAGTGAGAGTGTATTATAGTTGCGGAAACACCGGGAGTCTCGGGAGGGGGGCTTCGTAATAGCAACGCAATGCAATAGCATTCTTTCACGACAAACTAACTTATAGCTTCGTCTTCGATTCTCCGTTAATCATTTTACTTGCTTAGTTTGTCAGTGTAGATAGCGAGGGAGTTTTACCGTTTTTCGAATGACAAGACCAATATGACACGACACGCATGATCGCTGTGTGTGAAACTAGCGGATGCATAGCGGCTTACAGCGTGAGGCAAGTTTTATTTCCCGTTTGATACACTAGGCCCATCCGTTTATTAAAGCGCTATTTATTACTTATTACGCCAACGCCGTTCAGCGTGCTAATTACGTTTGATCGTCACTTCTGATGCAGTAACAACCGGACTTTTAGTTTTATTTTCACTACAAATGATCGTAAATCATGGGCGTCACAAACTCGTCAGCTAATTTAATGATTTCTGAATGATAATCGTGTCTGAATCGCTGAACTTTTGCAATCTGTCCCTTGATTACCGGTGTCGGCTAGTGAACTGCAACCGACGGAGACACTGTAAAATTTCAATTATTCAGTCACAGCAAAGCTATAAAAGTGTGTGTAAACGCTAACTTGACATCACTTTTTGAAGTTTAACTTATGATGTCGATAAATATCGTTTGTCACCATGGCTAGAGTAATATATATGATCAGTAAGATTTACTCATTTATTATCGTTTTGTTATTTAATTATTTTATTCTACTGTTTTACTACTTTTGTTTTTTAATTGACAGTATAATTTTAAACGCATGAGAATACAAACGAAGACGTTAATTCGGTGCTGGAATTTTGCCGACTGACAGACAGACGGACAAGATCCGTATTGTGGTTTATTTGGATGACCGCATATTAATATAAAAATTAGAGTATATAAGAGATTTTTAGTTACTATTATCATTGTTGCACCTTGTGTTGTACAACAAATCTAAATGGTCTCAACATAAAATACCCAAGCAGACAATATTTTCGCAACCAGTTGCCCGATTTTAAAATAAATTCTTGAAACTTTTTCAAAATCTTTGTCATCCATAATTTTTTCAAAGTCCGGCAGCTGGTTGTGGAAAACTGGCATATATTGTCTGCTTTTGCTAGGCTATTTTATCAAACGAATTAATGGAAGTCGGTATCGTTTGGGTTTAAAAGTTGCGAGTTATTATTGCTTAACAGAGCGTGACATCGTATAAGCTAAGTTATTCATTGTGTGCTCTCTGTATATTGCAGCATGTGTAGCCCTAGCGCTGGTTGCACCTACTATAATACAAGGCAGACCTACGACTACAGACCAGCCTGATCATAACAGAACAACGATTGCTCAGTCTTATGACTCTAATACTACCACGTGTACACAATATTTTACCGGTGGACAGACTGAGCGACAAGTAGGCCTAACGACTGTTTACCGAAACGATGACAAACATCCAAGAGTTTCACGAACAGCTTCGAGGCAGAAAGTGACATTTGTGCTTGAACATATCAACCGCGCAATCGAGCTATTAAAGGTATGAATATTGAATTTATGTAATAATCTGATAAGCAGAAGCCAGTTTATATAGTTCCAGTATCAGGGTAGCTTGCTTTCCTGGAGCATGTGATATGTCGTAGTCATGAGAATTTGGCGGTGACGGGAAGGATAAAGGGAAAGAGAGCAAGACGGCGTCAGAGACTGAAATATCTGGATAGTGTTTGTAGCTCACATCATGAGGGTTTAAAAGGACAGAGTGGATCTTGGGCATGTCACCACACTAAATTGAGTTCGTGGTTGAGCGGCTAAAGGTCGGCTTCCATGGTCCGTAGCCACGGTAGTCGGACACTTTGGGTGGTTTCTATTGTTCCTTAGAGACGGACACGTTGGGTGAAGTGTTGGGAAGGGGCACCGACTTCGTCAGGGGGCGGAGATTAGCTGACCAATTATGCTACGGCGGCCGTCAGCTAGTTGCGCTGTAGTGAGCCGACCATCAAAATAAACGTACCGGATAAAGAAGTTCAACACAATTGCATTTCTAAAATTACGAAAATTACAGAATAACGAACTGACCACAACCGCACGTATTTACTGGGCGGTAGGCGTGGTGTAGTGGTAACGCGTCTGATCCGATCAGCGAAGTTACTGTACGCCGGGCCCGGTTAATACTGCGATGGGTGACTGCCTGTGGGCAGATAAACTATCTCGGGATGTAACCAACCGCCTAGGTCAACTCAGCGTTCCATCCCTCCGGGGTAGGTAAATCGAGTACCGGCCTATCTGGCTGGGGTTAAGGCGGGGCGCGTTCACCTCTGTCGGGTGGCAGGTAACACTGTGTGATCCCATATGACAAGTTACGCTCCGTAGCTCTGAGATGGGTTCGCTCATTCGGAGCTATATGCGACCTTTATATGCGACCTTTTACTGTGCACAAGCTAAGTGATAGTAAATATGTGGTGTAATAAAACGAATAGTTCTCAATAGACTGCAATAGGCTACTCGGAAGAATTTAGCTAGCAACTTAGTACACTTATCAGCCGGTACGAAATAACAATCTAGAATCTAGATGATTGGGGCTTGGCCAAACTAATGTTCTTTTGAAGTCCACTACGCCCATGTACAAGATATGCCTAACTCATAATTATGGCCAGGTACTGGGCAGACAGAGCGTGAAAGCTTTCGCAGTAACGCAGTTTAGCTGCAGCTATGTCGTTGTCCACTTTCACGTAGGTTGCTTGATGTTCCTTGGCAGGACGCTCTGCTATAGTTGCAGCTGATATTCGGTTTCGCTTATGGGGTGTTTACACGATCCAGCAAACGTCCAGCAAACTTTCAGCAAATGTAATGCTGGACGTTTGCTGGAAGTTCGCTGGACGTTTGCTGCCATGTGTTATAATGGAGCTGGACGTTTGCTGGATCGTGTGAACACCCTATTACTCAGTAGGTTTACCTTCACTATTTAAGACACGCCTTCACGCGTCGGCGTGCTCAGTTGTTTAAGCCAACAGCTATCGTCGCCGCCGTCATGGTAGGTGGCGCCACTTCGAAAGAACTATACCAAGTGTCCGTCCCCACTCCCCAGGATGACGTAATACCACTCAAGATGTCATACAATAGTAGCCGGGTGTGACGTGGGCGATTTGGGCGAATAACTCCATAGGCTTAACGGTACAGAAAAATAAAAAGTGACTCTCTGCAAAAATTATCAGTTTCCGCACACTAAAATTAATTAATTATCACATACCAAGTACATTTGTAACAATCAAACATGATTAAAATCGATTTTGAGAGTGTATCGATAAGGAAGACTTGCCTAGAGGTCTTAATAAGATGATGCAAAGTGCAATTTGCTACATATGCTATCAAGAATTAATGTTATATTTACCTCCGCCAAGGAGGTAATGTTTTTGCCAGACTTTGTTTGTTTGTTTGTTTGTCTCTCTGTCTGTCTGTGTGTTAGCAAGATAACTCAAAAAGTTCTGGACGGATCTGTCTGAAATTTTGAGGGAATGTCGGGCATGGCATAAACTACCAGTGATTCAATTTTGGAGGTGATCCGGCAGGAATCCTGGATTCTGGATTACTTTGAAATTTTCGTTACCTTCGCTTTCAATGGGGCATAAGGGAAACCGCTGCAAAACCGAAGATGGTGCTGCCACCTAGCGAACAACATTGCCTTGGCGGAGGTGTGCGGGCTCCGACTGCTTTCTAGTTAGCTTTATACGAGACATAGCAAAAAGTAAGTGTTGTTACCTCCGCCAAAGAGGTTATGTGTTATCCGAGCCATTTATTCATTTATCTGTTGGCATGTAGGCCTAACCAGGTTTACACAAAAAGTGCAATCCTGGCGGATTTGGCTAGTTTTCAGTGAAGGTTAGACTTAGCCCAACTTATAGGTGGTTAGATTATGGTTGTGATCCGGATCAGGATCTGGATCCAGAATACTATCGAGAGATTTTTACCACTGCCAGATGAGCAAGCCTCTTCCGAGCCAAATATGGTGCTGCCACCTGGCGAACACAGAAAAAAATTGACAGCATTGGTCTCTGAGTGCCCCTCTTGTTGCAATAAATGTTTGTCATTGCAGAATGAAACGCGCGCCGATGCTGGCTCCAACATCACATGCAACTTGAGTGGAGACTTTCCAATATTGTCCACAAGAACGTCTAATAGGGTAGGTTATCACGCTTTTCAGCCGTTTTCGTTTGCGAATAAGTTATTGAATAAATGCCGAATATTTTGCGTATAGGCCTAGTAGGCCTATGGCAAACAAAAAAACAGTACATAATAAAAAAATTAAAAAACGCAATAAAAACATTGAAAGTATTGAACAAACGACTGATTCAGAAAATTAGGCACATTCAAAAACAGCGGCAAAGTTAAAGGTATAAAATTTATCATTGAACAAGGCATCCGCATCGAATCAAAGTAAGTGGGAGTTTGGGTTAATTCGTTTTCAGGATGTTTATAAAAACAACTTAATTTGTTTTCTGCATGTTTACAGACGAAACTGCTGAGAAAAGCTTTGCGGACCGTTCACAATGCAGCTCAGCTTATTCGGTCCATCGTAGCAGCCATCAACCAGAGAGCATGTCCTGCCCGTCCAAAGCAGACCATAAAAGAACTCGAAATACTGCTGCGTGATGACGTTGATGACGTGAAATTGGGACTCTATCCGTTGCTCCATAACATTAAGTCACGTCTTTCAAACCGCCACCGCGGTAAGCCCCAGAGCAAGGTAGACATCAGCGACTACATTGGACGATGTTGCACAGTAAATGCACAATGCACAGTAAAGCGCGGGAGATGTTTTGACATCTCGCGGTTATCACTCGGCCTGTTGCGAAGTACGAAGCGCGCGCTAGTAAAAGTCAGTCATCATCTTTATTGAATGATGTCATATACTGTTTGCATGCTGAGCGACTGGAGACGTGTATACTAGGCGACAAAAATCAACTGAACTGAAATGAACAAAACTGTCAGTTATCATGCTCTTGTGGACGCAAACGAACTGGCATTTCAGTTTAGTTCAGTCCAGTTTAGTTCTGTCGCTGTGTACGTGCTTTAAGGCCCGTGGCTGTATTTGCCGGGAAGATGGGAGGTTTGACTTCCAGAACAAAATTTCTGAGTTTTGATTCCTTACATAATTCACAAAAGCATATGTAGGGAGAGAGACAACTATAACCTTTTGTGCAACTCCCCCCTCCCAAAAAATCCCCCATATTCACTCTTGGACTCTTTAAGTAATATATGTGAAATATGCTATGTTTAACTGCATAACGTTGCACATGTTGTTAATGCGACGCCAAAAAAATTATTTTAAAACATAAAATCTTGCAAAAATATAATAAATACAGTCCTGGTCGTTACACATAATGTCGTAACGCTGCAAAGCATTCCGCAGATCTCGCAAAACATTTTGTGCGACTTGAACACGAGTTAAAGATAGAACGTCATTGTTACTGCTATGTTTTTCGCAAATGTTCTATTTAAACAGTTTTACAAATATTTTATGTTGTATATACCAGTGATGTCGTAGAGGGAGCGCAATGGACATAACCGCCTTCCCCTAAATTCTAACCTGTCGTAATTTTTTTTCCTATTGGAAGTCTGTTTTCAAAAGAACAAAATGTGGGCGTGGAAATGTTTATATTGGAAAACGTTGAAAACCAAAAAATTGAAGGCATAAGCACTTGTATTTTCTCTGCCAGAAATTTGCCGCCATCTGTCGGAAAATTGCAACTTATTGCTCTCCCCATTTTTTTAACTCACGAAGCTGATGACACGGAGCGTCAGAGTACGTGTCGCTGTTTCGAATGTTTACATGCCGTTATCGTTCGAACATTTACATTTCCGTCAAATAATTTATTTTATTATTTACAATGTGACTGTGACTGTTCGCATTCATGATGCTCGTATTTATGCATAAAAATTTTGAGAGTAGTTTTAAGACGTAGTCTTGAGAAATGCTGATGTGATAATAGTCATTGCGACGGCTTGAGTTGAACATCGAACGATTTTGCTTTTATAACTTTTTAACGTCGTTTTTCCATTTCGTGCATTTCATATGTATTTGTTGTATTTTGTCGCGGTTTTGTGAATAAATATGTTCATTATTCACCGAACATATTAAACACATGTAAGACTGCCAGGCGAACGGTTAAGGCCAACGTGCTATTACATATCACACACAGGGCCGGATTTAGCTGGTGGGAGGCCTGGGGCCCCTGGTGGGAAGCCTGAGCCCAGTGGCGCATTTGGGATTTCAGAAAGGGATTGGCTATCGAATTACAGGGTTTTAAAAATTGAGGGGTTTGGTGGGAGACCCCCTGTTGGTGGGAGACCTGGGGCCCGGGGCCCCCGCCCCCCTAAATCCGGCCCTGATCACACAACTGTTTTTTTTTCATTTGACAACTTTTGACAAGAAAAAATATAAATAACCTTGTCGATGTTAGCAGAAGCTACAGGGTGCAGCATAAAAGTGCTAGATCTGCCGATTGTGCAGAGCCGTCACTCGCTGCGAGAACGTACGATCAATCGGTCGATCGCGCAGATCCGACGACGCTGCGCAAAATTAACACGCAGATACTGCAAGTTGTTATTCCACAATCATGCATCGATTACTCGAGTAAAATGACTCTCTCGGAACAGCCCTAGAATTCGTCTTGCGAGATTCGGTGATTACTTACCGTGCATTTACCGCTACGACTATAAATCAGTCTGTGCATGCTGATGTTGAGCCTCCCACGAATCACTTGTCAGCAAGGCCGCTCGCCGTCCACTCATCGTTTAACGAAAAAAGTGCACAAAACATCAGTTTATACACTTGTTAACGGCAATATTAGAGAACTCGCACATCGAAAACAGCAAAAATCACAAAAGGTGATAGCCTATTATTCAGCAGCACATTGACATACAGTCAGTGTCATGCGGGCAATATCATCTTTTGTGATTTAATTTAACGACTTAACGCTTCGCTGGACATTATGCGCCGCTTTACAAAGTGTTGGCCAGTTGATACTGGCGGATTGCAAAAGTAAGACCCGAACTTCACAGATTGCGACATACAGTGTACTGTACAACAGGCACCCACAGGAAATCGCAAATCTGTAGCAAATTGTGCAACGAGTTTTTAGATAAAAGCCTAACTGCCGGTAGGGGAAGTCCACCGTACGGACAGTATATACAAAACTACGGATATTTACTACACGTACTTTGTCTGTCGCCATGCATGTTGCTAAATTTAATGTTTTTATTTACGCGTGAAACGAGATTTCGAGATACCGGGATTACAAATTTCTTATTCCCGGATCTGATGAGAATTCAATTCCTGGATTGCAATCACTAATGCCTACAGGCTTGTTTTTGTATACCTTTTAATCTATCGTGCACGGCATACAATACTCTCTTGATATCTGTTTGCCAATCATATACAGTTAAGATTGACGGCCATTAATTCTCACACGACGTTACCAAGGTCATGCATGCTGCAATGGCATACAGCGCAGGTCATAAAAAGCAGAGCTTTAGCTTTTTTACAGGCGTCAGCATAGCTTGCTTTCCTCATGCCCCATCCTATCGTAAAGGTTTTGTCTGTCCCGTCTGACCGCTGGCTGGCGATTGTTCTTAAGCGACTCTTATTGTCAAACAACGTGTCTGTCCACCCAGTCTGCATGCGGAAGTGTTTGTCCGCAGCTACAGTCGCGAACAACGTCGCCTAGAAGCTTGTCTGTTTACAATTAGCGATTCTATAAAAATGACGCAAGCTAGGATCATAAACTTTCTATTATTAGCTAGGTGAAAAACTTTAGTATCAGAATTTATAGGGTCTTTTCGGAAATTAAAAACTTTGTGAAAAAATGCAACAATATTGTGAGTTTTTCCACAGTACGTCTAATAACCACCTCACTGCAAAGTTTCTGCAGAATATGCTGATAAAAAAGTTTAAAAATCGGTCAACATTTGGCAAAGATCAGAACAAAAGTTTGAAGCTTACTTTTTGCCCACACTTGCGATAAAACTGAAGCACTGGAATGTGGGCGACGATGACGATTTTTTTCTGGCTCACGGCGTAGAATGACGTTGAACACGACGCATACATGACGTCACAGAAATATGACGGTGACGTCACGGGAGATGTTGAGTCTCTTAAGCAGCAAGCAGTTGATGTAGCCTATCGTACGTGTGGTAGAAGCCACATGCACATAATGATGGCAAAACTACGTGTTCATTGTCTTACATTGCTGATAGTCGCCGTACTGTTATGCGATGCCGTAAGTCTACCAGGCGCTTCAGCCAGAAGACTGGTATAGCGTCTATTTAGCTAATTTCTTATAAATAGACCTAACTATAATCTAACTTAAAATGTGATCTGGACTCTAGATATAGAGTTGCGAACTCATAACTTTTGGATGGCCGTTTAAACCCAAGGTTATTTGTGATATGAAACTATAAACAGCGCTGCAAATAAACGACCGGTAATGTCTACTCGGCTGTAAGCCCAATTTTCACCAAAGCGACGTAAACGCGGGAACAGAGCGACGTAGCATAACGAAATTAAACTAAACTGAACTGAATGGATATAGTTACGTTTTTGACGAAATGACCATGCAGTGGACAAGCAGTAGGCTAATGCATTACAGTAGGTACCATCTAACGGCGTCGGTGGCCCACTTGACTACGCTCACATACGCGTCAACCAATGACCAATGAGTTCGCCCATTAACCAGTTGGTCAAAAACTAAACCGTGTCAGTTAAGTTAAATTCGGTTTAGTTACGTCGCTCTGTACTCGCCAATTTTGTTGTAGACTAAGTATAGTTGCACAACAAATCGCAACACAAGCAGTGCAACATCTTGACATGTCAAAAGTCAAGATGTTGTATATCTGTTGTCGCCTTTCGACAGCCTATTCTGTGTAGGCGACATGTCGGACAGCTTGTGGCGGATTCGATGTGATCTTTTTATTTATCGCGAATTTGTTGTACATACAGCTTGCTGTACGACAAATCCACATCAAGTTAAAGCAAGTGCAGTTTTAGCTTTATGACTGTGGGTCAGGGATGGGTTCGAGGTAAAAAAAGAATAAGTAAATGTCGTCAATTTGTATAGCGCATCGTCGCGAACATGCCTCTAATGCGCTTTTCGTCACTAACCAGAGCCGCCGGCCGCACAGCCACCGCGTGCAGCCTGCAGACACAAGCTGGCGCAGCGGCCGGCTAGGCAGCCCCAGTCAGCTGTACTACCTTCCGTAACCCATTATGGGTTACTACTCATTTAACCGACCCCGGAGGGATGGCAGGCTGAGTTGGCCTTGTTGGTAGACTGATAGCGACGCCGTACCCACAAAGTGGTCAAGCAGCCATCCATCAGTCTAACGCAGGATAGGGAAAGTTCGCCGGCCAGGACCGACGTTCTAACCACTATGCTACGCAACCAGGCCAGCATTTTTGAGCTTAAGTAAGCAATATGTAAAGTAAGTATGACAATTTTATACTGTGCGCCGAAAGCCAGCTTAATTTTATTTAAACCGCAATGAACTGTAAAAATGCTCAGACAAACAGCGTCTGCTCAATGTTTCAGACTAGTTAATTCACCGCTAAATATAAGTCAACACAACATGGTTTCAGCTAGTATCCCGGAATTCGAATTTTATTCATCAGTCGGATTGCAAAAACCAGTTTTATCGTTACCATAAGAATGTACTGAATGCGTCGATGTCAAAACCAAGGCCAAGGCCAGTGGTTTTCGAGGCTACGGCCAAGGCCTAGGCCACGATTTATTGTTCTCAAGCTGTTCTTGAGATTGGAGACAGTTCTCGAAAACCTCCACCCCTGTTGTGTGTGTATGAAGTCGTCTGTTGGAGGTTGGCGCGGAAAACGAGACGAGGGTGAGATGACGAACGAGATATCAGACGACGGTCGTGAGACTGCTAGGATCTCTGTGTCCATGGGTACGACTATAAGCTACTGCATGAATCGATGTGTCGAAATATTAACGTTCGATACGATCTACTTATCGTTTCGATATTCACGTAGTTATTCGTATCGCCGAACTGCCACAGAGCTAAATTGAGGGGTTATTTCATTTGTTGGGTTCCTGAATCAAATTTTGGTGTCAAGTAGGGCCTATTCGCGTTATCTCGTCAGCTAGAGTGTCAGCTCACCTTTCGCACAAGCGTCCTTGCTAAAAAGGTTAAAGGTTAAAGGTCGCATAGAGCTCCTAATGAGCGAACCCATCTCATAGCTACGGAGCGTCACTTGTCATATGGGATCACACAATGTTACTTGCCACCCGACAGAGGTGAACGCGCCCCGCCTTAATTCCAGCCAGATAGGCCGGTACTCGGTTTACCTACCCCGGAGGGATGGAACGCTGAGTTGATCTAGGCGGTTGGTTACATCCCGAGATGGTTTACCTGCCCATAGGCAGTCACCCATCACGGTATTAACCGGGCCCGGCGTACAGTAACTTCGCTGATCGGATCAGACGCGTTACCACTACACCACGCCTACCGCTAACTGGGCATCCGCCTGTTTTCCGTCGTGTTCTTGAGACACAAGTCATGTTCCCATTGTAGCAGAACTAGGTGTATATAGAAATTTCTGGCATATCGCGATATTGTTTTTTTCATGGTTTGTAGTGAAGAGATTTTTGGTTCGCTAAAGTGCCAACATACGTGTACACTGCAGTGTTCAGAAAAAAACACCCACTCACGTTTTCTTTAATATTTCTGTGGAAAATGTTTAGAATTTCACAAAGTTTTCAGGAAATGTTTAGCAAAAAACGAGTATTCCACCGGTGAAAAGTTAAGTATTTTTGCCATCGGTGACGTCATGATGACGTCATACTTTCGTGTTTGTAAATTATTGGTTTTACCGTTGAAGACAAACATTTGAGAAAATGTTAAAACACATCGATTGATCACGGAGTGACTGAACCCAAAATATGCTAATCTGTCATACAGTTTTTCACCGTAAACTATTTTGGTGATTTATCTTCTTGGCTTAGTGCGAGATAACTCAATTTTTCTGATGTCGATAGGAGTACACGCACTGGGTCACTGCGTGGATGACCACGTGCCTGCTATCAGTTGAACGGCTTGATACTGCAAGTCATGTGATTTTTTTTAATCAAAAGTTTCATTCTATCAATGTTCAATTGTTCGTCCATTGTCCAGAAACATCTCGCACAAACTTGTGGCTTCATAACCCTCGCTGACTGGCAAACATTTCATCAAATGTCTGTCTTCAACTGTAAAACCCATAATTTCCAAACACGGAAGTATGACGTCATTGTGACGTCATTGGTGGAAAAGACTGTTCATGTTTTCCACCGGTAAAATATTTGATTTCTCCTAAATACTCTCTGAAAATTTTGTGAAAATTTAGACATTTTCCACGGAGATATAAAAAAAACATGAGTGGGTGTTTTTTTCTGAACACAGCGAGCCAGCTTGATCGTGTAAACGGGGTATAAGCGAGCGAACTAATAGTTCGGTTTAGTTTAGTTCAGTTGAGTTCTGTCGCTGTGTACATGGCTGTAGGCACGGAGGGCGGCGGTGAGCCGGCTGCCAGCGCAGACGACCCGCCGGACACAGAAACATTCAACGAAGACGTCGACTTCGACATCAGTTACCAGCAGAACGGGAGGATTACCGGAACCGCCAACAACGACCAGCAGGAGCAGGGGGCGGCGGACGAGCAAGAGGAACAGCCGGTCGGACATGGCCCCACCCCCGGCAGTCCTGCTGCTGAAATGCAGAAACAGCAGAAAACTCCGAAGAAAACCAAACGTGCGTTGAACTTGACGTAGATGTAGAAAGAGATGACATGCAGTGGACACAGGCATTCGTCTTTAGGCCCGCCGCTTCAGTATGATCTTCAAGCCCAAATTTCGTAATTAGAACACGCTGCGACTTCAGGTTCCGCGAATTCGTGCTTTCAAGTCATACCGGTACACAATATCGTGATTTTGCCAGAAGTTATCCAGGCTATTTTAAACGTCTAGCGCGTGCGCGTTTACCTTTGCCAAGAACGAAAAAAAATTTCAGGAAATTTTAGACTTGGCCCAAATTAGAAGTAATTAGAGATTCTGTTAGTGATCCGGATTAGCTTCCGGATACAAGATAGAATTGAAGGATTTTTTACCGTTTTCACAGTAAGGCTAAGCTGAATACAGTGCTGTCTCCTGGCGAACGCAACGGAAAATCTACATACTGTTGGCGGAGGTTTGCACTCTCTGGGTGTCTTTCTGGTTGTATAGGCTTATACAGTGTCGTAAATCAGGCATTAAGATGGCTCTTGGGTTGAAGGGCGCTCTACAAATTTTCGTTTTGAATATTTGCATATTGGTCTTGTCGATTTATTATACGTTTATTTCACACTGATATTCGTAGGGCGTAGGCCTACAGTCCTGCTTATGTCTACCGTACTGTCTACAGTGGGATAACGTGTCGATAATCCACCAGCGCAGTCATGCGTGAAAAAAACGACAGTGTAGCCAACACGACCGACGGTCGGTCAGCGTGAAATGAGTGCTGGTTAAACTACTGTATAAAGTGTAGGCCTATATGCCTAAGTGTTAAACGTTCGTTTAACATTCATTTATTCTTCACCAGACAGTGGTTTATCATTTACTCGATTAACTATTCGGCGACAGATGGTTGTATCCGTTGCTTTACATAGCCGTTTAACTTATTGTGTACTATTTGTACTATTCTGTAGCTTTTTAACCACCCGGGCTCCATTTCTAATAAAATATTTTATGTTCTTTTAGCGGTCGGGTGGAGTATACTTCCGCGCTACCGGACGCAGTTCCGACGTAGTGTGAGTGACAGACACAGGGCGGGAAAACAGCGGCGTCAGACATCCAAACATCAGACTTACAGACGACGCAGAAACCTGCAATCGAGGAAGAACAGACGGCGTGTGTCACGAAGAAAGAACAGGAATAAGAGCGACTGGTACACAGACAGAAGGTCAGCCACGTTAGGGGCTATTATCCCCATACCCGGTAAGCGCAGCTTGCGCCCTGTAAAATATAGGGATGTCAGTTAAGTTAAAGATGTATACAATATATGTGTAAATTGCTGTCCTCAGAAGCGATGTTTTTAGCTCCAAACGTCAGGAGACAAAAAAGGCAAAATAAAAAATAACAAGAGGAAAGAAAAAGATAGTGAAGGAAAAAAACATAAAGCATAAAAACGGAAAATGGAGAGAAAAGGGAGAAGAAAAAAGAAAGGAAACGTAAGTCCAATTTTAATTCTAGATTTCGGGGATAGAAGCTTCTGAGCCACGACTTTTTATGAACTCGCTATAAGTTATTAAGCTGTGTAAATTCATCAAAATGCAATCTGTATTGTAAGTTGTCTATACACTCTATTTTTATTGGTCCGACAACCAATAACCTTGAATGACTTTGAACAACCGTACCGTGTTTTACTGGCTGCACAACTTATGCGTTTTTCGGAGCTCCTTACGAAATTCTGGAAAAATAGGCCCTTTATTCATAGTATCGTCGGCGAAAATGTTAATCATAGATCAGTCATGCAGTCATGCAGACTGGTCTCGCACCAAGGTGGTTGACAGAGAAAGGAACAGGATGGACCGGTGGATCGGGGAAGAAAAACACGCAGCCTAAAAAGAACAAGACAAGTCAAAAAACCGAGACCAGTGGTCCTACCAAATGCCTTTTATATCTATAACAATTTATTCGTCCAGGCGACATCGAGCAGAGAACAGAAATTGTTCCGAAGATAAAACGAATTAGCATATAATGTTGTAATTTGACGATTGAGCGTGTCATTGGAGTATAATAGCAGTTTAATTCTGGCGTTGTCATCAGTATCAGTTTTGAAATGTGCTATACATTTATTGGGTCTAGCTAGTTTTGTTTCATGTTATTATACCGCGCATTTGTGCTTTTTTATTTACTTTTTATATAATGATATTTGTGTTTTATTGTTACTAGTGTCCGCCGCTAGACCTTTCTGTTCAGTCCATGCAGTATATTTTATCGACGTAACGCTCAGCTTTTCTTTGGCAAATAAGCGTTTATGTACATACGTGTGCATTTTTGTTTGTTTGTTTGTAAAAAGACGGACAAGGAGAGATGATGACGACGACGATGATGAAGACGACGACGAAAAAAAAGATACAAAGCAGGGCAGAGACAGTAATAATGAGTATGAGAAAGAAAAATACTGGGACAGATTCAGACGCAGACATACAAGAAAGCACAGAGACAGAGACCAAAACAAAGACGAGGACGAAGAAGAATACATCAGAGACGACAGAGATAACGAAAAGTATCAGAAGAAGAGAGCCAGAGATACGAAGAGACGGAGACAGACAGGGAGACGCAAGCACAGAGAGAAAGACGAAAAGAACGAAAACGAGAAAATCAGGATCAAATATAAGGTGGTAGATGACGAAAAGAACCTTCGAGCAAAAAAGAAGAGAGACAAGGACACGGACAGAAACAAACAGATAAGAAGAGGGAGGAACAAAGAAAACAAAAAGAAAGAGAAACAGAAAAAGAACAAGAAACAAAAAAATGAGGAAGAGGACAAAGAGGTGTTGCTGTCTCAGCTAAAGAGATACAACCAGCTGCTGGTGAAGAAGGACATCAGTGATTATTTCGCTCTGTCGAAGAACGCAGCGGACGAAGAACAACAAGATGAAGAGGTGTTTGACCGCAGTGAACGAGCGGCGGACGCTGACTCGTCGTCTGGCAGTCTTGGAGGTACATAGTGCGATTTCAGCGTGCAGCTTACAGCCAACGCAACGCACACAGCGTACGCGTACGCAACGCAACAAACGCAAAAGACGCAACGACGGCATCTATCCATTGCCTTTTGGCCGTTGCGTCAGCTGTATTTGTTGCGTACCGTTCTTGCGTTCGTTGCATTTAGATGGAAACCTGTTACCACGTATTACGCGTAGCCTATATCAAAGCAATTTCATACACCGTCTAATGGAGGACGAGTGATAAGCCCCTCTTAGCTGTTATTCGCAGCATTTTTTATTGTGTGTGTTTACCGCGAATTTGTTCGGAGTTTTCACAGTGGAGTACGATTTTCTGTTCATATGTAATGCTTTTATTAGGCTTTGTACATCCTAGTAGGCCTATTTTTTTCTTTTAATTTTATTTTATTGCTCTAGTGTTCCCCTGCATGTCGTTATCTCTTGCTTGCTGCCTACGAGACGAAATAAAATTAGGCCCCTATACAGAGTGTGGCAGAAAAAGTAGCCCCCTAAAGTTTTTTGCTGTTTTTTTGTGCAACCGTTTGGCATTTTATTCTGAAATTTTACACATTTATTTCCTGAGATGTTCTACGGTTAACTGCCAAGTGAAATATAATTCTATTGAAAACTGGCGAAGTTATAGATTTTTTAACATGATCGCTTACCAATTTTAGCATTACAAATTTTCAAGCTACAAAACCAATTCAGTAGCATGGTTGAAACAACGCAGTTAACTAATGATTAGATGTTAGAATTTCATTGTCACTGTTGCGCGCTGTGTGTGCTGACGCGCCGTCCTGCTGGAAGATGAATCCGGGGTGGGCAGCCAGCTAGCGATTGCTTTTAAAAAACAATAATTTTGTGATAATTTATAAACAAAAAAATTACTGTTTATTAAATCGTCACTGCGACGTCATCGGCAGTAATGTGGTAACCGGGTTTTAAATATTAAATAGCATTTTAGCTTGAACATTTTAGTGCTAAAAATCGGTAGTCAGTCATATTAAAAAGTCTATAACTTTGTCGTTTTTCAACAGCATCATGTTTCGCTTGGCGGTTACATGTAGAACGCTTCAGTAAATACATCTGTAAAATTTCAAATTAAAATTCCAAAAGGTTGCTGAGAAAACAGCGAAAAACTTTAGGGGCTACTTTTTTGCCGCACCCTGTATGTCATCAATATATTCAATAATAAATAATTCGCGTCGCGTCAAATTTTGTTTAGCAAGATCTTGGTGGTGAGTGCTGACAGAACATGCGGCCGTCCGACCAGATGTTGAGCGTCTCAGGCTTTGACAGTAAATTAGGTCTATCAGTAGTCATAAAATTAGTTGCTTTTGGCGCCTGATCCGGCCGTCCATTGCTTGACCCCAAGTGTGAAAAAATCCTTTTCAAATAACCCTATTAATGGCATGCTGTTATTTATCGGAGTTCCAATGTGATTTGCTTAATGCTTATTTAACGTAAACAAACGAAGTGCAGTTCGGACAAATGCCTGCAAATTTGTGTGCCTTTTAGGCGCAATTTCTCCTGCAGTGTAAGCGAATTTTCTTATTTCTATACATTTCTTCGTAGCGTGGTCTGTCGTCTGTCTGTCGTCTGTCACATTTGTCCACCGTGCTTGAACCATTCGACAGATTTACGTGCCTTTTGGCAGGTACACATGTGGGGTCCAAAAACACGTATGTCACACGGAGGTCTCCGACCACCCAAGGAAGTTAATAATTATATTGTGAAGCCAAAACATGCAGTTATTGAAAACTGCAGCCAAACCGTCAGTCCAGTGCTGCCACCTGACGTACAAACGAGGACTTGAGTGGACTTGCGACGGCGATTTTACCTTAATTTTTGTCATACTTCTTTGGTCACCAAGTTCTCTTTAATTTGTTTGTAGATTTTCCAGTTTGTGTATACAGATAATGTTGTTTTGCCTTTATGATTGCGTATTTTTATGTAACTCTGCATATTATCGACATTGTGTGTTTGTATCTTTCAGTGTAGGTCTACTGTAAAGGCGCGTACAGAGCGACGTAACTGAACTGAACTGACGTGGTCTAATTTTTGACAAACTGATCAGTGGACAAGCAGTAATGCATTACAATAGACACCGTCTAACGGCGTCGGAGCCTACGTGACTACGCTCACGTACGCATCAATCAATGACCAATAGGCTCGGACTGCTTACCCATTAGGCAGTTCGTTTAAAACTAAACCGTGCTAGTTCAGTTCAGTTACGTCGCTTTGTACGCGCCTTAATGTTTGTGCGATTGACACATGTCAATAAAAAATACTTAGTTAAACTAGGTAAGTAAGTAAACTAAGTTAGTTTACTTACTTACCTACTTACTTGTTAGGAAAAGCGACTGAGCCGAGACGTCAGAACGTGACCGTACACGGCGGTGAAAAGCTGGGCGTCATCAAGTCATCTGCTACCGGCATAGAGGTGGATATCGATGGCTTGGGTCGTGGTGGCGGGGGTCCCAGTGGACCGGCGGGCGAGACACAGGACGACAACCTGCCGCCGTGGCTGCACGGTCAGCTGCCGGACCCCGACAAGATGACGATGAGCGACCTGAACAAGATCAACGAACAACTCAAACACGAGGACACGATGAACAGTCTTGACGTCTTCTCAGACAACCCGCAGGGTAGGTGCATGGCTCCAAGCCTGCCTTATCAGGGGCGTCATTTAGGGGGCTGGGGTATCTACGGATCTCCCCAAAATTAAAATCTGGGAGCCCAAAAATGTCCAAAATTCGGTGCGATTTAGGACAACTTTCGACTTTGACCGCGAATATCTGTGGAACGCATAGAGATATCGACAAGCGGTAAACGGCGTTATCAACGACATTCATTCCCCGTTGAACAAGAAAAAACCGTTAGGCCTATACCACATACAGCAGACGTAAAGGCCGTACTATTCGCCAGGTGGCAACACTGTTCTCGTCGGAATTTTGAGTTGTCTCAGCGCTCCTGGTTTTATGGAAACCCGAGTAACCAGTTTGAGGCTAATCCGCTCAGTCGAAATTGGCCGTAAGCGAGCGAACTGAATGAGTGTTCAGTTCTTTTCAGTTCAGTTTATTTCGGTCGCTCTGTACGTGCACAGTTGCTGGTGACTGCGTGTGTGCTCATAGCTAACGTGGCGTGGAAAGAACCAAAGATGATGTCAAACTGTTGGATTCATGCGATGAAGGCTCCAAGCTACGCTTTCTCACCTTCCTGCAATCCAGACGGCAGCTACCTGGCCAAACAGTGCTACCTCCAACGGTACGCCCGAACACTGCGCTATAGGAAACCAGGGGAGTCCTAGAAGTAGAATTTTGACTTAGTTTAAAACTTCATGGGCTACAAAGTACCTACATAGGCCTACTGCATTCAGTTGAAACGATGTCACTTCCTTCTCACCGCAGTTTGAAATTATAGCCTCTAACAGCTGCTGTGTTCGAGACTAGCAGATCGACCTGTATCGCTGCGGTCGCCTCCCTCTAAATGCAGTCGTCTGAAAACTGAAGTGCCTAATAAGACACGTAGCATTAACCTACATCAGCAGGTTCGTGATAGCTTTGCTATAAGAATGGGTAGACAGAAACTCTTCTAGACCTGTCTGTAGTGATATAGGCTAAGTTTAGCTTCAAAAATTTCGGCACTGCGCTCCAGCGTGGCGTTGTAGCTTCAAAAAGTAGGCGGGCAGCTAGGAAGTTTTAAATTTCCTACGCAGGCGATTATGCGTGGTGAAAATTTTATTTATCCCCAAAATTAGTCTAAAAGTTTCCAGCGCCAAATTTCGCATTGTTGGGCCAAAATGTTTTCTGCCAGAAAAGATTTTTCTGACAATTTTCCGACTGCCTAAAATTTAGGATCTACAGGGGGCCTAGGCCTACTGTTGATTTCTGCCTCAAATTGTGATCTGAGAAAAATGATTGAAATATGTGAAGGTGAAATGACCTGGTTGGATATGTGTTTTAATGTTAATAAGTCATGTCTGCTGAGGTGTGGTCCTAGATACAAGAAGCCATTTTCTAAATGGTAATTTACTTTGTGAATGGTCGACAGTCAAATACTTGGGTGTTACTTTTGAGACTGGCTTGAAACTCAAAGTCTCATTTGCAGCCAAGAGAATGAATTTTTTAGAGCTTTTAATTATATATACAGGGTGGTCCAAAAAACGGATACCCAGTTTTATTTTTGGGATAACTTCGGTAATTCAGCACCGATTTTAACCATTCTTTCACTGTTACAAGCAGAAATTTAT
>Ga0209367_1000627_pt1 | contig 37248 bp, 29 predicted proteins | sample WorMetLIZISLAND2_FD_187412 | JGI IMG/M metagenome (GOLD analysis project Ga0209367, IMG submission 187412) | Marine gutless worms symbiont microbial communities from Max Planck institute for Marine Microbiology, Germany - Olavius geniculatus... ...
ACCGGAAACACACAGTTAATCTAGTTATTAGGATAGTAAGCGTTATATGGCTTTTGCCTGTGCTTACTTAGGCCACCAGAAGTTCTGGTGGCTTCGGTGAATTCGATGAATTTGCACGTACACAAAAACAAAATGGCCGACAACTCGGCGTACGTGATCAACAGTCCTCAAGAAGTTACGACGCGTTCAATTTAGAGCTGTATGTATTAAGTACCGGGTACTCGTCCGTTGGACTTGAATCGAGTAAATATAACATCATAAATTTTTTTTAAAATCGATAAAAACGACGGCGGCACAAAATGATGTCTTGTCAGACGAGTAGAAAGTCTAGACTTTAGAGCGTCTTTGTCTTTCAATTATGGTCTAGAGACTGCAATGCTGCACTGCTGCGCCCCTTTACCATTTTACTGTTGGCCCTCTGATTTTTTAGACACTAAGAAATTTGTTTTGGTTTTAATTTATAAATTTCTATCGGATCGTTTGATTGGTAGAGATCAAAATTGTTGAAACAAGCAGCCATAGAGCCAGGGATAAAACCTCTTTAAACTTTAATCGTCATTTTCGAGTTAATCACGTTATTATGTCGTTTACTCTTTCTGGGTTGTAATTTTGTGCACGGTGTTTATTGGACAACCTAAAACCTGAATAATCTTTAAAAACCTTTTATAAAACTTAAAACCTAAAAAAAATTAATGTTCATATATGGAGTCTGTCCAATGCATTTTTACAGTAAACAAAAAAAGGGAAGGGGAAAAAATGGGGAAGGGGAAAGGGGAACTGAAAGGGAAAGGAGAAGGAAAAGGGGAAAGAGAAAAGAAAGGGGAAGGGGAAGAGTAAAGAAAGGATAAGGTGGAAGGAAGAGAGCTTTAAAAAGTTGGTCGCACGGACGGACGAACACTCAGGTGATTTTATACTCTGTCCAATGCTATGTATTGCATTGGACAGACAAAAACCCAGGTTTTTACCAGCTTTATGATAGGGCCGAATATAATAATTTACTTACTTGTCTTGAGAAAGTATGGGTGATAAGCCACGCCTATTGCGTCAGCTGTTGTTTACGTTCGATAAACGCGTTGTTTTTGTTGTCCTAGGAGGCGTGAACTGGCCGTTTTTGGCGTATTTCCGTTCGCAAAGTGTCATTTCTATCATGAGCACTATACAGCAGAATATCGTAATACACGTAGATTACACGCTGCAGTCAGAAAACGTGGTAAAATGTAAGCAACATGAATGTTTAGTCGTTCGCGACATTTTGTTCTTGTGGCACGCGCGCATCTATACCCTCTGAAAATATTTGTGATTGATTATGGCGACTAACATGTGTTTAAATGTGTGGTGTTACATTATAAATCATGACTTTGAGGTTTATGTGTATTTGCGTGAAGTATACTACAGGTAACACAGCTTATTCCATGTACGTTGCGCTAGTCATTTTGGCAGTGTTAACCAGGCAATGACTGATTACCAGAACGGGCCACGAAATGACTACAGCAAGAACGCAAGTGACCACAACTGGCCCAGAACTGACTACAGCTGATCACAAGCCGCAGTGAGACCACAACTGATCACATCAGACAACAACGATGGAGAAGATGACGTAGAAGATATCTCTGACTTCAGAAATACAGACATCAAGAATTAGCTCAACATCCAGCATGACATTGTGGACAAGATCCGAAGCTGCCGTCTTAGATACTTTGGCTATGTAGTCAGAATGCAACCTTCCCCATGGCCACACCATGTCCTGTATGGTCGTGTTCACGAAAACATACACAGAGGACCGACACAGAGGAAGCGCTGGACTGATAACATCTCGGATGATTGCCAGATGATGGGCCTCTTACTCACACAAACAACACACGAGGCTGAGGACAGAAGACAACGGAGGGAATGCACAAGGCTGTCCGAGCATGCTTAACTGCATCGCCATGACATCGGAGGAGGAGATGTCGATTGCCTCTGTCCAGCCATGATGTCCATGTGGCACAATGGAGCACAGTGGGTTAACCACAGTGGACAGAGATGTGGTCACTTGTGGTTAGCGGTGTGAAAAAACTCTGCACTGGCAGCACTGACCACTCTGGCAGCAAATTACCGCTAATTTGATGTTAGGCTAAAGTTAGGGTTAGGGTTAAGGTTAGGTATAGTATTAGGTATAGGGTTAGGGTCAGGGTTAAGGTTAAGGTTAACGTTAATGTGGTAATTTGCTGCCAGTGTGGTCGATGCCGTTGGTGCAGTGTTTCGTCTCACCCTGTGGTTAGTTGTTGTCTGTGGCTTGTTGTGGTTCGTTGTTGTAGTTGGTAATACTGGTGTTTTTTATACTCCAAAAAAGAAAATTGACTACCGAAAACATTACTATGGAATAGAATTTTGATCACGTTGGATTGCACTGACAATAGCACTACCAGTGGTTAATGCTGCTACAAATTTTGCAGTCCAAAGTGACCATTGAGACAATTCTGTTATTGATGTGCTCTTCACTAATGAAACATCTAGTATCAGTGTGAGACTTGATACATGTATTGGTTTAAGTATTCTCCAGGGTTAAGTGTCACTTTTGAATGTCTGCACAGTAAGATATGGCATTTTGTATCTAATGTCTGATATCCAATAACCACTGTTTTAGATGTGAGTACTGCTAAGATGTATAGCAGAAAAATGAAGGAAAAGTGTAGTATTGTGTAACATTACCAAAACTTGTATGATAGGCTGACTATAACAGATTACTTGCAATTCTTCTGTTACAAAACGTTTGCAGTTCAAAAAGTTTCTAGCCTGTGGCTATAACTTGAGGAGCAAGGAATGTGGCGTAGTGCACTGGAACTCTATGATGCCTATTGCCTAACTTATTAAACTGTTGAAGAAATTTATATGCACAATTGCACATGACCAGTGTGGAATTAGTTGACTGTGTTGCACAAGCTTGCATTTTATGAGACTTGCATGAAGAACACATTTTATATCAATATAAAGAAATACAGAAGTTTAGCTTCAAAATTACGTAACAGAAAATGTACAGCATGCGTTATTATTATATCACGTGTGTGTGTTCAGTTTACATCGAAAGACTGCACAGACCGGGCAACAAACTGATTCTGGTTCACAGCATTCAGTTACCAGAACTTAGCATCAGCAAAGCACGTACGTCTCGGCAAATCTGATCACTAGTTATTTTGCTTATAAGTTAAATATTACATTAATCTTACAGGGTACACAGGATTTAAAATCCAGATTTTCCAGGCCTGGAAAGTCACAGAATCAGGCATGTAGGAGGTTGTTATGATAATTATGATGCTGTTTTGATTATTTGGCTCTTTTTTTATTTGATGTGAACAGTAGTATTCCATTCTATATTCAGTGTATTGCAATAGAATACTTCGTGAGTTTCAATGCTCTCATTTGCTTTTTTAATATAGTTGATTTTTGAAATAAAATTTCAACTACTGTTGTTTTTACACTGATCTTTCAGCATTTAAAAATACTTGGAAAAATAAAATAACATTTGCAAAGGCACTTGTTATGAAAAAAATTAAAAGGGTTTGTAAATGTTTATTATAAGTATGGTTATATCATATCTGTTACAGTCATAGTAAATTTTTGCATCGAGTTGTGAATGAATGGATAGTTTTGATTTACGTTTCAGGAGACAACTTTATGTCGCCCGGTATTCTTGCACATCTGTGGGTGGAGGAGGAAAATAAAAGAAAGGAACTTGAGAAGAAGCTTAGAGAGACTCTGCAGACAAATCAGGTGCAAAGTTGTCGAATTGCTAACGAGTGTGACTGACTAGTCTGCAGTGTTTTATGCCGGTGGTTTGGTGTTAGGATAATGTTTGTAGCTGTTGTGAAGTGGCCATGTTTTTGGCTAGATATATCACACCCCTCATGCAACTTTGATATTATACTGCTATTTTGTCGTAGTATAAAGTATAGAATGGTGAATACTGATGCATGATTACAGTCGTGCCTTCCACAGTCATACGCAACATGCTCACTCTTGCCAGCACCTCTGAAGTTCAGACTGACATTTGATGTTGTACAGAAGGTTTGAGCTGTAAAAGGTTCTAATTCATTCATTTCACACCGTAGGTTCCTAGTTGACAGACCCAATCTTCTATGGAGTAACTTCAGAAGAATTGGCTAGTTGGACATAACATGTGTATTGCTCATTTTAAATGCGGTTTTAACATTTTCTGTCTGTTGTCAGGTTCCGGGTGTGTTACGATCGACTTGTGGCAAGGCCGGTGAGGTTGTTTGTCGCATAGCTGAAGAGATGGACGCTGCGTTCATCGTCATCGGTGATGATCTTCCGTCGGAGGGCATGGGTCGTATGTTCCGCGCAGTCGTCGGTGGTACTGGAGGAGGTCATCTCACTACCTACCTGCTGCATCACATGACGTGTCCGGTGATTCTGGTGCGTGACATGGGCGCCTACCAGACGGCCCGCTGCGAGGACCGCCGTCGACGCTTTTCTGGTGATCCAATCTCCGGACTGACCACTCGACTGCGCCGCATTCGCTTTGCATCGGGCTCGGCAGGCATGGGAATGACGACCCTGCGCTGCACTGATGTATCGGCCATCTCCATCGGCAGCGAGCAGTGTGAGCTCGTGACCGACACAAGCGAGACACCCCAGCAAGATGCAGATACCGTCTTCAAGACCTGAGCTCCTCGGACATTTTACGAGACAAGCATCGCAGGACGACCGATCAGCATGGTTTTTGATTGAGGAGGTTACAGAATAATTATTACTTGCAAATCTTAGTTGGCTAGTGTTGCACCTCAAAATGTGCATTAACATCTTTCAGTTATCTTCCCATTTTTTAATGTTTTGTTTCACGTATGAAGAAGCTAGATACGTAATCATTGCGGATAAGAAATTCTGTGATTTGCGCTGTTTGAGCGTTCATACTAAGTAAGCACTGTCGTATGTCTGCATTGCACTGTTTTCAGTGTGTGCTTGTTACCGAACAGTCATCAGTATCATCATGGTCGTCATTGTATATGGCATATTTTCAGCACTGTAGTTTGTGCATCACGTTTGGTGTACAGTAAATTGAATCAAAGAACCAAGTGTTCATTTTGACCGATTATTATCTGCAGTTGCCAGCTTTATGCAACATGTGCACCAATAAAGTATACAGTGTGCACCTCACATTAGCATCGGGTTAGTTCATATTCAACAATGCGCCTTCATTCATTGTCCGTAGAACCGGTTTGCAAGTCATGTACCGGTTATATTTCTGAGACATTTCCATGCTGTCTCTATGTGCGTCTTTTTGTGTACACTTCAGGCTCTTGTATGCTGCTGTGCTGTCACAGCACATTGTTGTGCTGTACACTGCAGTGCAGTTGTTTTTAGTGTACTTGTGTATTGTGTATACCTCATGTCTGCAGTGCCAGAGTTGTCGTCTTGCTTGTCTTACACAACATCGTGTACATTAAAGCTTGGGATCAGTTATCCAGGTATCTTTGCTACCACTATCTACAATGGGCGACTTCACTTTTTGACTTAAACTTTCGCTGAGACTTTCGCTGAGCCTAAACTTCGGTCTAAGTACCTACTTAAGTCAAAAAGTGAAGTGATTTCGCTGAGCGAAAACATGGTGACTATTTACAGTCCTATTCATATGGATAGTTTAGTAAATTAAAACAGTGTGGTACCAAAAATAAATGGCGTAATGGCTGCACAATGACGTAAGACGTTATGTAATTATGTCATTTGCGTGCACGGCACAATTAAATAAGCAAGTCCAAACTTTTTTGGTTGATTTATGTCCTGTTAGATTTACCGGTTTTCCGCCATTTTTAATCGTTTAGTTGAACTTTGGTCCAAGTACAGACTTTAGCATTCAGCTTTAGCTTTGGCTCAGCGAAAGTCTTAATTAAAAAAGTGAAGTTGCCCAATGCGACAGTAATTAGTAGTGACAGTATTCAAAAGTGATGTTCTGTTCCACAATGTTGGGCCATTTGGATTTCGCTTCGTGTTACATTCTTCGTTTCAGCTGCTTTTATTTTTTTCCATCATTATTGCAGTTTTGTTACATCTCCTTAGTTTGATATTGGTTTGCCTCTGCTGTTTTGTTCTTGTTTCTTGTTACAATATTTCAGGTCATGTTGTTGAAAGCTTACGATAAAGACTGTTCGGACAGACAATGTCGATGCTGCATTGTGAGTTTGGACTGTTGTGAGTTTGGACACTGATTAGCACGCTGTTGATGTATAGTATTAGATGCGTTGTTATCTTAGTTTACTGACCAGTATCATACTGTCGGCTGCGTATTATAATGTTGTCGGTACGTTGCGACCACTGACCAATGTTATCAAACTTTGCTATTAACCGTGCATTGGATCGTACCTTGTCAGGATTGTAGTCATTGTCGGTGCAAAGTACTAGATCGTCTGCGGCTCGTCTTCATGCAGCATGACTGAGTAACATGCACGATCATTCGTTTGGTTCATGTTATATAACTGTGGCTGCGTAATCACTCTTGACTGATGAAGCCAAGTTGCTCTTTGTACATACGTGAATGTTGCTTCGAAGACTTGCTGTTTGCATTCATAGCTTAGCGTGTTTCATTTACATGTACCGATACATGTATTTCGATCTGTCCAACCGATTCGTTAAACAACATTAGACGTTTGTAGCAATGATGCCTTGTGTAGAGAAATGCGTCGCTAGACGATAGACGGTGATTGATGTCTGACAATCTGAATGTCAGTTAAGAACTTCCTGCGCATGTTCTTTTCAACACAAAGCTTCATTTACTGATCGCATTGTTCGTAGGTGATTGCATATGTTGTTAAGGATGTTGTACACAGCTCATTGCATTTTGTTGATGCTGCTGTCGCATACTGAATAGCATTGTGAACGTGTTGTGGCGGCACACTTATTATGCAGTTATGTGATTAGCTCTGTATGATATGAGTACAGTGTTTGTGTTCCACATTTCTTATTACTACTGCCTTAAGAAACTGAGTGGCCGAAGTAGATCTTAGTTTTGTCTCTTTTTAGACGAAGTGCAGAACTGTCTGCAAATCGGAAATGGATTTTGTTTAATCGGTTCATAAAAAGGTGGTGTCCGTTTGTGGCAGAACTGGGTGGGATCTGAACCATCAGCTAATCTGCAGTGCTTACGTGATTTCCAGTCTATGCAGAAGTACTGTTGGACATGTATGTTCAAAGTTTCTGCTCGTCCCTGGAGAAAGAAAGCACCATTAGCTTGTTGCATATTTATTCAAGACTGTGCCAATAAAAAAATTCAAAAATGGTTATTTGGCAGGACAAGAGCTGATGCATTGGTTGGTTTTTTTTCGACACAATGTGTATATGGCCTAGCAGTGGTATAGACAAAAGGGCCCAGGGATTCCATCAGGTCCCAATGGCTGGACAAAAGTTTGTTGAAAATACACCATGTCCCAAAAAACAGTCAAAATTGTTTTTGTCATAACTTTGTCAAATTTCCACCAGTTTTGATAGTTCTTGGCATAATAATAGCTGAGACAATAGAATTTTGCAACGTTCACTTATTTACCATCTCACTTAATTTATGTCAACGCACTACAGCGTGAAACGCAGATGCTCCAAATTGTTACATTACGCGGTGGTTATGTGTATCAGTTTGATCAACTTTGCATCATTAATTTGACAGAGGGTGCCGTGGGGTTAAATAAATCTGTGGTATTAATTTTCTGGTAAAAATAGCAGGCAACAAAATAGCTGGCTGATGAGCTTAAAAAACATCTAATCGCTGAGTGAATGTCATTTGATCAGTTGATCATTGGTTTCGTTGATTCTGCTATCAGGCAGTGGTGTATCTAAACCATTGTGTCTTTGTATGCAAAACACATTTTGGGCATAAATTCTGATAATTTGCAAGCAAGCTGTTATACACATTTATAATTTTTCTGAATAATTTACATTTTAGTATATCTTGTGCTTAATTAAGTTGTTACAATGTTTACTTGAGACAACAACTCGGCGTTATGCACCGATTTGGAGCATCTATCTTTCTCATGGTAGTGCGTTGACATAAATTAGGTGAGGTAGAAAATAACAGCCCCTTACACAATTTCATCGTCTTGGCCATCTTTGTGGCAAAAAATTATCAAAGTCAGTGGAAATTTGACAAGGTCATGATAAAAACAATTTTGACTGTTTTTTTCTGAGACAGGGTGTAGATGTTGGGGACTTTTAAGTTTCATGTAGTCTGTCCTGAAGCTCTTGGACAAGGCATAGGCACATGCTTAAACCACCATATTTGGGTTGACTCTCAGAGAAGTAATTAAAAGTCGTTGCCACCAGATCTCATATCATATTTTAAAGCTATAATGCACCAAATTCAATTTCGGCTAGGGCTCCGTCCCATACACCACTAGGGTGGAGGAGCTCTCAGTGCTCCAACATCCTACCGTCATGCTCTTAAGTTACCTTACTACCAGTAGGCCATAATTGCAGTGCCAAGTGCACCCGATGCGGACAGAGTAGTTCGATTACATTTGGATAACTTCTATAAAAAGTTCCCGGTTACTTTCGGCATAGATATATCAGCCTATCATGTGATACGGAGTTACATGATTGTAAACATGGTGTAGGGAGTTTATTGTTGATACGAGTGCGCCACGCTACTATTATTATGCGATCCAGATAGAGAATTTGGTATTTGTATATTAACTTAGCGTCAACACCCCAATTTTCAGCTAAACTACTGAACCGGAACTGCTATAGGCTTTCGTGCGTCTCGTGAGCATTAGCTCAAATTTCTTGTAAAGAGCTGTATCACCGACAGCTCAATAAAGTTACTCTACTGACTGTGTAATGGTAGAGTTGGAATAATGTACGCTGATTTTTGCAGTTTTATATCTCCAATTGTCCCTCTTACACCAAACTGAACAGTTTTCAACATGGCCTAAATATAGGCCCCAATGAAATAAAACAATTCACTGTCGCTGTATGTAATGCCATTTATTGGCGTTACATAAGTACTTGCAGATAAGTTGTATCTCAGGGGTTTGCATGTATTGCAATAAGAATAAGCTGTTTTCAATAGTTCTAGCTTATTTTATTTAATTTCATCACGCACGTGGGAGTGCTGTTGCTGGCAGAAACTCAGAAACTGGTATGACACATGCAGCTTCAGTGGTCATTTGCTGGTGAACATATTCCAAGTTGCAGCAGGTGTAAATAAAATCTTAGATATATTTTCACAGTTTACCATCATGTAACTGCTCCCACATACACACCCTATATAACAATGATGTTGGGTTACTGAGTACTGACTTCAATAAGCTTTATCTCACTGAAAATATCCATCGGCTCAGTAGTGTAATTTTTCTCTCATTCAAGGCAAGCTTTGTATCAAGTTGCATTTTATGATGAAATATACTACTAGTTAATTAACCACTTCATTACTTGTAAAGTCGGACGGTTTTTACGTGCGAAAGCTGCTTTCGCACATCTTAGCCATTGCAATTCTGTCTGTCCGTTTGTCACATGGGTGAATCAGTCAAAAATGGTGCAAACTAGAATCACCAAATTTTCACCATCGGCTGCCTGGAAGACTCTAGTTTTTCATAAATTTGAAGGGGTCCACCCCGAATGAGGGTGCAAAATGAAAGGGGGATAGGAAAAATTTGCAATTTTTAGCCAATTATTCGCTGTATCTCAGTAACTGTGCGAAATAGGGTTTAGGTTACTATTAATCACTAATAAGAAGTCGTACACTGGCTCTCGATTGCCACCGAATTCAATGACCTTGGATGACTTTGAACGCCAAAATAGGGGTTTTTATAGATTTTTTTAGCAATTTAGGGCTGCGAGACATATTTCAAGAGCAAACTGCGCTGAAATCAATTGAGATAGACACGGGGAAGCTGCATACTGCATAAATGAACTGCGACGAAATGGCTGGAGATAGAAAGACACTGTGAACAGGAACTGCTATAAGCTTTCATGCATTTCGTGAGCATTAGCTCAAATTACTTGTTAATACTATATTGCCCTTTTTGTGTGCATATAAATCATTAAACTATATAATAACACTTTTTGTCACCGTTAATTTGCAAGAAAGCACAAACAGATTATTGCATTTGACAGCAACAAGAAAAAGATATAGGCCTACACAGTCTGGTCCAGACATGTTATTAGAACACGAGTATTATTTAGAACGGATACAAATGGCATAAGAAACAGTAACAAGTCAGCACGACGCAGCTTAGATCTATGTCTTTCGTCGAGTTATGTGGTCGTATATGACAACTTGAGTGTACTTTGGCGATTCAATGACCGTGCGAGTTGAATTATCGCCTGGATTTGCTGCCTGTAAACACACATAAGCTGTATCTGTCACCATATTTGAAGTAAACATCACCGAGAACAAAGCTTTCTGTACACATACAGTCTACACACTGACTTAGCTGCGGATTTTACATAGTTTCCATTGTCACAATTGCTGTAAAAAAACTAAGAACGTATGTCAACCCGGGGCTGATGTATTATGCAGTCATTCTCCAGTGGCACAATGGTTACTCCTGGCCTGAAAATGGTCACACCATGTTTTGTACTTTTGTGCCTTTTCGTCTTGGAGTTAAGAGCTCATATCGCACACAGATGGGCACGACCCCTACTGCAGTATATTAGAATGGTCGCATAATAACCTTTCAGTGGGGCAGCATCAGGGTAATTATGGCACAATGACAAAGCATGTTTTTCTTGATGCAAGTTTGAATTTCAGCCACTGCTTAGAACAATGGCCAGTTTCCCACCACATTCAACTGTCTGATGAAATCTTGAGATGTAAGCAGACAAACCAATCAACACACTGACCCTATTAATGTGGCTTCTGCATTCTAGCTGCTGACAGAGACTTGCTGATGGTGCTGCCTTGTGCATCTCTGGATGAAAAAATAAAGAGCACTTATGACTAGATGTTATCATATTTCTAATTGTTACTATATGACTTAGATACACATAGAAAGTCTTGATGGGAGCAGAACCCAATAATTTTGCACTTAAAAAATTTGTTACACGTAATGGACTGTGATCATTCTTCCTGCTATTTATAAATTTTATTGCTGGCATTTCTGTTCTGGCTAACTATTAACTAACTTTTTTATAATTTTTTACTTTGCTTTTTTAGATATACTGCATGTTTATAATAGTAATAATAATAGTAAGCTAAACGTTAAAATCTGCTAGAATGACCAGTTGTCCGATGTGTTGCTTCTACTGAAGCTATCACCTACTGGACATCAGTAATAATAAATTAAAAAAGATAATAATAATAACACAATTAATGATTATAATATAATAATAACTGTGAATTTTTTGTACAAATGTAATGTCAGACTTTTAAACTCTGACCATCTTCCAATGGCTTAGTTTGCTGGTATAACATTTCAGGCACAAAAGATTTTATTCTGAAATTATTGCTGACCGTAAATGACATAGTCTCCCGACGAACATTAAGTACCTTTGGGTCAACGTTGAGAATCTTCCGATCACGTTTGTTCTTGAAAAGCAGACCAGCAGAATTCTCGGCAGTCACTTGATAGTTTGGAGTTCCAGTGGATGCTGACATTTGAGTCTCCCAGTTGTAGAAACTGGCAAATAATAAAACACACAACCAACCTCTTTACAGGGATATGATATTCGGTAGTAGACCCCTAAGCCACTGACTTAGCCGCCACCGCCACGCCGTGATTTTGCTAAGCCGCCGCTGCCACGAAAATCGCAGCTAAGCCGGGACCCAGCCGCGAAAATCCTAAGCTGCCGCCACCGTGAAAATCATGGCTAACCGAGAAAAATTTGTAAATATCGGTTTGTGTGAACACTAAAAGAACCACAAAGCACCATAACAGTAACGTCCTGTAACATGACTATCCTTACAATCAGTCGCACAGTATTACAAATTACAATGTACACAACACTTACTACACACTGCATAATGTGTTGCAAAATATGCCGGTTATGCATTGCATAGATGTAAAAAACGTTCCAGAAAAAAATTGTTATAAACATTCATAAACGTTGAATAAAAAAACGTTAGGCCCCTCACCTTAATTTGTTCAACCTCTTGCCTAATGTCTAATGCTGTATGTGCAGTATAGCTGAACTGGGGAGATAGAGAAAGAGGAGAGAGAGAGAACTTTATTCAATTTTAATTCAACCGCGTGATCATATCACTAGACTAACTAAGCAAACTACCACAAAACCGAAATCTGCATGTGGCCTATAAATTCGTTTCTGTGATGGTTTCAAAAGTGCTTTTCGAAGTTCTTGATAGAATTTTCGGTAAACGTTTTTTTTAAATATAGAAAACGTTTAAAAAATAAAAAAAACAATAAAAATGCAAAAACGTAGCAACAGTGTAAAAACTGCATGAAACTGCAGAAACGTAGCGAAAATGCTAAGCCGCCGGCCGCCGCGAAAATCGCCGCCAAGCCGAGACCTTAGCGCGAAAATGCCAAGCCAGCTGTGAAATTCATGGCTAGCCGGCTTAGGGGTCTATTTGGTACTACTGGTGTTGAATTAATTACATCCCAATTCCTGAATATCAAGACTGCAGCACTGCACCCGTTAATGTAAGGCAAAACTTAATTGAGGTATCACTTTATTATAATCACTGAACTGAGTGAACTAAACATTGGTTTAATAGCAAGCTAACAGCAACTGGGATTTTTGGAAACAGCAGCTGCAAAGAGATACATATCGATGCAGTACAAAGTTATTATGCTCCAGATACTAGGGCTATGCTTTCTTTTTAGTTCTGATTTCTTAAAAAATGTTAACCTGAGATCTGATGGCTTTGGTAAGAACTTTTTCTTGCCACTGAAGTAGACTTCAAAGTCTTCAGTCTTGAGACGATGAGCATAGTCAATGTAGCCGGAGATTTCCTGGCCTCGGCTGTTCTTATCACGGATGAAAATGATTGACTAAACAGCCATGGTACAACAAAACATTTAATGTATCGTGTACAGTAACAAAAAAAATAATTATCAACCTTTCACAGACCAGAGCTATATTCACAGACAACCTTCACAGAATTTGGCATTGTGGCTGGATTTCTTGTAACATCAGCTTATCTAATTATTACTTTAGTTTTCTGTTATACACTATGTTTCAAAAGAAACGTTCTACTTTGTCTTTGTCCGTATATTCAACAAATATTAACAAATTTTCATAATGAATAACTGAAATTAAAATTCATTTGTTCAAATAGAATCAATCTGCTGCTCTGCATTTTGTTACTGGTAGCCTCTGAAGTCAATCAACATACTGGCAATATACAAATTAGTTTATTATTATTTTTTAAAGCCCCCAGTACTTCATTTTGTCTCATCGTCTATGACCCATGCACAAATTTGCATACCTTTACAAAATATGCAAATAATGATGTAACAGCTTACCACCATCTTGCCACTGCGGTTGGCATCTTCTCTTTCAGCGAGTGCAATCAGCAGTGGTTCCTTCAAGTCTCTGCCAGCACTTACCAACATCCTGGCAGAAATAACATGTGAAAAATAACACTATAATGATGTATTACATACTTGAGTAGAACAACATGTGATATGCCAGTTGGACAAAAAAGTCATGCTGCCATAAGGAGACCACATGCTGCTGCAGTTATTTTGACGCAACAGTTTATGGATGTCTAGACCAATGCAGGCTACATTTAGGATGCTAACAGTGTCGGTCAGTCTTCAAATGTGTCTGATAGATTGAATTATAACAGAAGTGATTTCTGAGTGATTGCCTGAATACTCTTGTGCCACTGTAGTAACTTATTAAACTAGGTAAACAATGATATACTTCTGCTGGGTTTTCTTTGAGAGTCGACTGGCTTCAGCTGCTTGTTTACGTGCTTCAAATTCCTCTCGTTTTAACACTTCACCACTACCTCGGTAGCCAAGTTCCACCAACTGTCTTGCAAGTTCTTCATCCTATAAAGATCACACAAAAGAATATATTATCACAGCATTTTAATTCTTTCACTAACAATATATACCCACAGCTATAGCTTCTTGGTGAAACAGCCTCCTTTTTGTAAACATTGGGCAACTTCACTTTTTGACTGAGACTTTCGCTGAGACTTTCGCCGAGTCTAAACTTCGGTCTAAGTACCTACTTGAATCAAAAAGCAAAGTGATTTCGCTGAGCCGAAATCCAGTTTGACTTTTGACTCTAGCTGAGCGAAAACATGGGAGTAGTGACTATTCACAGTCGTATATACATATGGATAGTTTAGTAAATTAAAGCAGTCTTGTACCAAAAATAAACTCTGTAATGGCAACACAATGACGTAAAACGTTACGTAATTACGTCATTTGCGTTACGTCATTTGTATTAAATAAGCAAGTCCTAGCGTAACTGGTTGATTTATTTCCTGTTAGGTTTTCCAATTTTCCACCATTTTTAATCGTTTAGTTGAACTTTAGTCTAAGTACAGACTTTAGCGTTCAGCTTTAGCTTTGGCTCAGCGAAAAGGCTCAGCGAAAGTCTAAGTGAAGTGAAAAAGTGAAGTCGCCCATTGTTCTGTCCTTAAGCTCATGATTCCATTTTCGTTGCCGCTGCCAATGCCACTCCTGCTCTTTAGCTCCAAGCAATTTAACATTGCAGATAAATACAATATTCCAGAAGTAATAAATCTAACATCATCATGCAACATGCTTTTACAGCTGTCAACGCTTGTTTACACAGTCACAAGTATCAGCTACACCGTCTCATTAACTCCTTAAGCGCAACAAACTAAATTCTTGCATTCGTACCTCCAGGTAATACAGATCTAATGGAGTAATCTGCGAATCGAGAAATTCTTCATAACTGTTAAATTCCGTCACAACATTATCATGACCGCCAGCGCCGTCTTCTTCCATATTAAAATTTTTTGTTAACATTGATACCCATGACAACGTCGTCGCTTCCGGTTGTGTCTTGGGTGTAGACTGTAGAGATGGGCCAATATCATAATTTCATGTTCAACAAAATGTCGACATGGCGATGGCGTGCATGTGTTCCTCGGCCCGTCCACTACAAAGTTCAAACAACTACACAGGTTTACTTGTGTGATCCTGCAAGACAGTATTTGTCATTTACACCACAAAACAGGTTGTACAGTCACAGAGGCATCGCAGTTCTCAGACGAAAGAAGAATGCAGTGATTTGACTAAGCTTAATCGACCTCGTCAACTAATTCAACTAGGCCTACAGTAGGCCTACAAATTACAATGTATTGAGTCGCTTGTTATCTCAACGCTACTGAATGGTGCAGAGCAGCAGAGTGAAATGACTACCATCAGTCACACAAATGAAGAAATTGAAAGCTGCTCATTGCAGTTTTCAACGAAAACTGTTGACGACAGGGATGGTTGATGATCACATGAAAAGACAGTCAAAAATGTGAACCCCCAAAAAACTGGGTTGGAGAAATTAGAGCACCTCATCACAGAAAGAAGACTGGGTGGCTGGGACTGAATGGAGGAGTAGCAGAATAGCGTTCACCTGTCCGGTGGCCCAATGCAACAACCAGGATGAGAGCTAAACTAAGTTTTAAGGCCTAAAATAAAGTTCATGCGGCAATACGTGTTCTGTTCGCCCGTCTGCCTCTTTTGTGTGAACGTCGTACCAGTGGCTTTTATGCCCCCCAAATTAGGAACCAAAATCGGGCGCAACTTCCCCCCAGTTTTGGGCTGAGGTTCCCCCAAATTTTGACTCAAGGTTTCCCCTCCATTTTGGGTTTCTTTCCCCTCTAGGGAAAAGGTTTTTGTTAAGGGTGTAGTTTGCTTAGTGAAAAAAATAGAAGGAAAGTAAAAAATAACGGGGGAAGCAAAAATAAGGGGGAAATTTTTGTTACAGATGCAGATTGAAAAATAGGGGAAAATAGAAAAAAATACGGGGGAACTCGGAGAAGTATCGTTAAAAGTGTAGTTTGCCCAGTGAAAAATAAAGGAAGAAGTAAAATATAGGGAGAAATTTTTTGTAAAAAGTGAAGATTGAAAAATAGGAGAAAGTAAAAAATAGACGGAAATTTTTTAAAGGGTAGTTTGTAGCTGTAAAAATAGAGGGCAGTAAAGATAGGGAAGGGAAGTTCTGATCTACAACCTTATCAAAACTCCCCCCCCCCTATTATTCACTAGGCGTAAAAGCTGCGCCCACCAGGTATATAGGAATAGAAGCCACTGCGTCGTACGAGCTCCAGCTCCTGACTTGAAAACGCAAAAGACGTAAATCAAAATTGGTGTGGACGTATGGCAGGAAAGGAATAGACTATAGGCGTAACCGGCGTGGCCAAGTTTTAGCTTAAAAAGTCAAAAATCAAGGTAACCACTGGCCAGACACCAAAACACCGGCAAATGGCGCATTATATCACGCAGGGGCCTAGGCTCTAAACGTTTATATTACGGCTGGCGGCGCCAAAAGACAGCTCATGCCATAGTTATGGCACATGGTACTCAGTGCTGTATGTGAATTGCTGTATGCGGACGACCGCATATTATGCAAGCACCGGGCCGACATTTTTTTAGTTGATTGAGCTGCTGCGTTGCATATGGGAAGCCTAAACCGCACTACTGCGTGTGCGTTATTGGCGCTCGCACGTGGCTAGTGCCTCTCTGCAGCTGCTCGTTACCATGGATCGTCGTAAACAACGCACTTGCTAGTTGGCTTCTGTCGTCGTGGTCACGGTGCAGTGTACGTGGTGCTGGCTGTTGTTATTTCTGCACTGCACAACCTGGTCAGTGATGACAGCCGCAGCTGGTTGAATGTGACGTAACAACAACTGTACAGGTATCTGCGAACTGTGATGTTTGAACATGAATTATTGAAACAGTAAATTTAGAAAATCGAAAAAAGCAACTGTTTTGGCCCACGAGTAGATTGATTGATTCGCCACCGCCCGCTGCAGTCTGTAGAAACTGCTGATAGTATTGAGGTTGCTGATAATGAGACTGACAATGCCATAACGCCATGGAAATTAGGAACAAGCGACAAACCAAAAATTGGCTTGATTACAGTTTTTTTAATCACGAACAACGTCGAACACGGGCTCTTATACCGCGCGAACAGGGCGCGCGATGTGGTTATGGCACACGTCTGTTCTCTATGGCATGGATGGTTGTGAACGTGGACGTATAAGTTGTCCTATGTTTTATACGGTTTTCTGTGTGAATATTGCAGTATGCCTGCTCGCGAGCCGACCTTTTATCGTTGGGCTGAACACCGGCCGTGCACGACCAACCAGACGTACGGATACGAGTTACGCAGCCAACTGAGCGGATACGGTCGAAGCGTCGGCACCGGCAGCAATAGGACGTGCAAACTGTGTGCAGCAGCAGCCAGAAGACAAGCCGAGCGACTGCAGCATCGTCAGATGACAGCGGCGACAGCGGCGGGAAGTCGACGCGACGGAGTCGGAGGAGTGAAGCATTCGGACAAGGTACAGTGCAAGCCGATCAACAAGGGTTACACGATGGGTCACGTGCCCATCACGAAGCGTCTGCAGCAAGCGTCGAGCGCTGGTGGCAGCAGACAGAGAAACTCTTCCGGCGCCTCCTCGACGTCGTCGTCGTCACCGCTCGGTGAACAACATCAGCAGCCAGACGGCAAGGATCTGTACCTCTGGCACGCGCTGTCCGGCACTCTGGTCTGCTGCCGGAATGACGAAGAGTTTGACGACTAACTTTCTCATGAATGCATCCATTGGCTCGGCATATGTCGCTTGCATAGACTGTGAGAGTGACAAGTTCGTTTTGTCCGTATGCATAAACCACACTCAGCTTGCACCTGTACTGTTTGCATAATTTTCGGCTGCAGTCGTGCGTCATAAAGCAAACGATAACAAAATAACGATAACAATGACGATATTTTTATCAAAAATGCGTAACAAACGAACGCAGCGTATGCAGTGGGCACACAATACAACTCAAAAATACAAAAAAAAATACAATTCGAAGAATAATAATAAAAAATAAAAATAAGTAAAATAAATCGACTAAAGCTAAGACTATTAGTTAGCCTAAATAAATCACACAATGCCACAAATGCCGCCTGAGCGTAGTTTAAGTAGGATACCGCACTGTCTGGAGTGGTATTAGCGTGTAGGCCTACTGTGTACTGGCTTACCAGCTCCATGCCTGCAGTAAAATTGCTTGAAGTGTTGGCCCATTATGTGAACACAGGCAAGGAGACGCTTTCTCCATTCATTGACAGCAATATCGATAATGTTCTGCTCCAGATCAATCCGGGCTGTACCAGTCGCTTCTTGACTTCATAAACATTCCTAAACTTTATCTGGTAGACAGTCAAACCTTGTAACAGACTGGCTGTTGGGGTCCACAGATTAGGATAGATTGAATTTATCGACGTTTTTCATTCATTTTAACACGTATTATGCTTGGTCTGTTTTCCCCAGGTAGTGCAAAAGCATACATTCGGTGAGATGGAAAACTGAACGATGATTTGATGGCAAGTTGTGTCGGGAATATTCGTACCAAAAATTATCAAAAGCTGATAATTAGTTTTAGAGTTACAGTCAAAAATGTCGGGGATGTTTTTGAGACACTCAACTCAACTCGGGTTTAATAAAAACGACAGCCGATGGCTAAAAAATACGCAAACATAAAAGTAGCAACTACACATAGCTAAAGAGCATACAAAATACGAAATAGTCCACACTCAACACTCCTTTAAGTCCGGTTCACATTCACATATATATCTCTAGATACACCAAAACAAACCACACACTGTTATAATATGTTTATATTTTTTTTAAGTTATTGGTATTTAGCCAGAGCAAAGTGGATAAAAGACCGATATTTGTTAGTTCTCGGCGTGGTGTGGGATAGGCGGTATGTCGTCGGAGTCGAGAAATAGTATCTGAGTCTCGTCGTTGGGGAAGAAGGTCGTGTAAACAACTGTCAGCATTTGTAACTGTGCGAAAAAATTTTTTATCCCCAAATCACACCTTCGTACAGAAAGGAGTGTATTTAAAATAAGCCTAAGCTAAAATGCGTTGCATCAGTGAAAAATTTTTTTAGTAATTGGCGCTGCTTAATGTATCAAAGCTTACTAGGCTAACTGTTTTCATTCAGCTCTGATTTTAATTTTTGTTACCTTTACATTTTTATTATTCTGACATTTTTTATTCGTTCTGTACTAGTTTTTTTCCTAGCTGATTCTACAGATTACAGTCATAATTTACTAATTTTCTTCAGATAACTGATGCTCTCAAAATAACATTGACGCGCAGGGTCTATTAACCCGCATTTGTTGCCTAAGGCTCTGTCCAGTTGCATTATGTTTGCGGCGTGTGCTAGTGACATTAGGGAGACATTTTCTGCGTTCCTCGTTACACTTCAAGTCACTTGAAAAACACGGTGATGCAGCACAGTGCACTTCAAAAATTCCAAAACGTACACAAATATGCTAAACCGTGAATGTAGTGTAATACACATAAAAATTAATTTAAGTAAATCAACAAAATTAATGCATTTAATAAAAACAGTTCAGTTTACCAAGTTTGATTGCCTTTTGAATGTACTCGACCGCCGTCAGATAATCTTTCTTTTACAAAAACGTACAACATACTAAGAAGTATTATGTACCGGGTAACTAAAATAACTGTGATATGCTAAAAGAAAATATGATTTAGAATAAATTCTTGAGAAATGGCTAAGTTAATTTAGTAAAATTTTTTGCTAATTTTGCTGCCGTATGTGAAAATGTACCGACTCGTGGCAAGCGATGCGCACGTACGCGTACTTTATTACGTCCAAAATTGTAACGATATGCTATGCAGCTGGGAAGGTAACGATGGACCTCGCGAATAGTAATGGCAGTTTATCCGTTCGTGTGAGGCAATAATACACAAAACAGAAACTAAATTCTGCTTTTACTTCGTTTCTGCTTGTGTTAATTTATATGTGAGGCGCGCGTTTAAAAAATAAAACAAAACTGTTTTGTTTCTGTCGTTATTTCTGTTTCGCGTGTGCGGACAGCATAAATCATCTGGCCGAAGACCGCGGGATCAGCCAAACACTCCTATCGACGTAAGTCAATTGTGTTGCGCTATCATTTCGTTTAGAGAGACAGCGAACTTTATCGAGCCAAATGCAACTGGACACACTTCGATTTGCAACAAAAACAGTGTAATAAGCAAAGAAAAGGCAAACGTCCAACAAACTGCCGACCATGTCAAAAACATATTACACAATGTCCCACAATTAGCGGCACCCCTTGGGCATGACATTGTGCGCGAGCGACTGCTTGGTACAGCGTCGAGCGCGGAATAACCGAGCTGCTGCTGCTGTTAGCAGATGACGTCATCGAGCATTGATGTGGTCCAGCCACTGCAGCGCCACGTCCGGTCGTCCGTTACCAAGACACACAACCGCCACGTCGAACGCGGTCCGCTGGCCTAGTGACCGGCGATCCTGCCGGCCGCCAGGTCGCCGACCGACAGCCCGTACGTGGTCTGGATGCGGACGAGGGACATCAGGGCACCGACGAGGTCAGAATCTGCCGGCATGTACGTCGACATCCCGGCCAGAATCGACTGTGCCGCTGCACACACGCACACACCGCAGTTACCAGCGGCGTCGTGTCGGGAGATGGCCAGGGGAAGAGGGGCAAATAAATTGCCTTCCCTAACGTTTTGGCTCGCAGAAACTTTTCGGAAAAAAATTTCACTTTTTGAATCTTGACGGAAAATAGTGCCAAATTTGGGACTGAAAATCTTAATTTCGGGAAATTTTTTTTTGGGGGGGGAAATCGAAATTTTGAGCACGCGTAATCTCCTGTGTCACAAATTTGCAGTGTATTTGCAATTTCTTATCCCGACTACTTTTTTAACCGACGACTGCTCTGTTACAACGAGATAAGCTGCCAGGCAGCGCTCCAGTGGCGACATAATGCGCGGAATTTCCATCACAAGGAACTAAAACATAACTTATTTTATGACGTACTTTTTCTTCCTATCTCGCACAAATGTCTGCAAAGTGATAGGGCTTCGATCGTAATCAGCAGCCACTACCGAGATTGTAAAGCGCTTCTGATCGCGTTTTATGCAAAAGCGCTACAACAAGTTCCGTAAAACCTTTTGCTGGCATAATACACTGTAGACCGTGACGAAACATACAGCTAGTAGTGGAAATCCGGACATTAAATTACATTAGTCTGCTTCTTGCGACCGTTAGAGCACGGCTATCGCGCGCGGATATACAGACTATGCGAACTGCGCAGGTCGCAGCCTCGCCGATTACGAGTCCTTTAATGTTACTGACGCCCGATAACCTTGACCTTTGACCTTTTAAACTGATAATTGGCGGTACACCGGTTACTCCTGCGCAGCGGTCAGCTGTGCAACAGATGTGGTCTGCCGTCGGTACAGTCCTTACAGTTTACTGCCACTCAAGACGATGCAATAGACGTTTGTGTGGACGAATCTGTTTACCGCATTGCAAAGGTCAAGCTGTTTGAGTCATCGGCGTCCAGAACCTTTCCATTCTGGTACACATTTTTCTCTCCGTCGAGTGAAACGAAATTTTACGTTCCGACCAAAATCGGGAAGATTTATAAGTGGAAACACTGACGTTTATGATAATTATGGCCGTAATATAGGGCCTACTCAGCATATTGAATATGCAATAAAGCATCGTTCTAAAACCGAAGAAAACAAAGACGTTTGCGGCACTGGATAGCGCCACTCTCCAAGTCGTCGCAAAGCGTCGGATGAGATGAAACGCTTCGAGCGGATAGCCTGCAATGTCGCTCGACGTCATACCGGACAAGCTGTGTCGTTTGTGAACTGCATCGATTATCGACAATAGAACAAAAAGAACTGCAATAGAACAAAAGCGAAATAATACAAGATTATAAATAGGGACCTAAGGAGACGTACCACGTTAGCGAAATAGTCTTTGTTGCCGTTCTTCCCTTGCAACCCAAAAATGTTTACTGGATCTTCCAGAATAGTTTTTGCAGTTTTCTGTTTGTTTTCAAAATTTTCCTGGAAAAAAAACTGTTCGCGTATAGTCCCTAATGCTGCAGTATCAATACTTTGGTTCTCGCGAGTACTACGTTTTTATATGGGTTGTTGTGTAATATATTACATGACACGTCATGATATAGACGTTAAGTTTTCCGCGCCCGTCCCTAATTTTTCGCTAGCTGCAACCGGAAGCAGCACAGAATTTGCTTAGAGCTCTTTAATCGACTTGAATATGTGCTGAAGTCGGTGTCGCTCGTCGGTGAAGTATTCTCATCGAGGCCACCAACTGACGCTGTGATTTTGTTCAAGGCGGTTTTGGGCAGTTTTAGGCTTGCCCCAAAACCGAAACGCATATGTGGTTTAGTTTCAATTTTACAATTTTACACGTAGGCACCAATAGAGCTCTACAAAATACCGTCGTCATGCTTGGCGTACGTTGCAACGCGTCATAAGTTAGGCCGTTTAAAGTGTTAGAATGGGCAAACTTTGCTAGTTTGCTGCGTTTAATTACGTCCATTTGTCGATGAGACAAACGTATGAGCGTGGTCATTATTAGCAGTTGCTGCAACTTTGCATAGACTAATCTGTGGTGCGCCGTCGGCCTACGCAGTGCAATTCGTAACGTTAATTGCACATGCTCGAAGAATTACCGATAACTACAAGATATTTGAACTAATGCTCACGAGACGCTCGAAAGCCTATAGCAGTTCCGGTTCAGTATTTTAACTGAAAATTGGGGTGCTCACGCTAAGTTAATATACAAATACCAAATTCTCTATCTGATCGCATAACGATAGTTCCGTGGCTCCACCTTGTGAATGATATAGACTTGTGTCGCAGCCCGAAATCGCCAAAAGAATCCATAAAACCCCTTATTTTGACGTTCAAGGTCATTTAAGGTCATTGATTTCGGCGCCAATTGAGAGCCAGTGTACGACTTCCTATTAGTGATTAATAGTAACCTAGGCCCTATCTCGCACCGTTACTGAGATACAGCGACTTATTGGCCAAAAATCGCAAATTTTGCCCACCCATCTCTGATATGAGCCGAAGTGAAGAATAACGCAACATGATAACGTAACATAAAACCGCATTTGCACCGCGCCATATAGTCTCAATAAGATCCGGAGAAGCCGTTGTGATTATTGCCTAAGTCATCTGTAGGCTACAGAGAAAAATGTGTTTCCAGTTAGTTGCGGGAACTTGACAGTGAGTTGTGGCACGCAGCTACAGAACGACACAGCAATGAGGCAATGATGCACCAAGCAGCGCCCTGAGCAGACGTACGCCGGCTTGCGGCTTACCTGAAGGTCTATAGTTAGATATTGATAGCGACCAAATGCCGCCCCACGCGCCGCCGCCGCCGGCGCCGCCGAAACAGCGACCTGCCGGGAAATGGCAACCGACTGGAAAGGCCGCACAGCTCGATGGCGGTAGGTCGGTCGGCCGGCCGGCGGGGGAAGATGGTGGAACTAAACGTGAGGTCGGTGAGTTGAGATGCGGTCGGGCGGGCGAACGCCGGACACTTATAGTGACAGCTGAGAGCTGGTGCACCAGTGCAGGGCCGGGCTTCAGCTGCAGCTGCACTGACAGAATGAAACTCTATATCGTTACCTGGCAACCGGCGGGTCAGCTTCTCGACAGATTCAGCAGTCACGCTTCTGTCTGACTGTCTGTCTATCTATCTGTCTGCTAAGAAGTGAATATGATGGATGAATGAGGCGAATGATTTACAGTCGTGGCAAAACGTGGCGAAACTTGCCGCAAGTGCAGTCGGTGCAATGATGGACGTAGATGTGAATGATACGATTCCGACTTTCGCGCCAGTCAAAAACTGCCTTGTAGCCTATACAAGATTCGATATCCTAGTCGTGGTTGCCTCAGCCCACGCCGCAATAACTCACTCGATGTTTGACCTTGACCTTTACCTATTGACCTTTAAAACTTAATCGCTTTGTTTTCGGCCTTAAATGGTTCATCACGTAGTATTTAACGTTTGAGCAGTGGCATGTCACTGACGACTGTTTCTGTGAGAGTGAGACCACCTAAATTATAATGTGGTCGGGTCCAAAGCTGTCATATAAAACTTGTACACAAATCTATTAAATACATGTAACTCTTGATAAGAAGACACTGTTTTCTCCAACGCATTAACAGAAAACAAACTTCCGGTTTGTCAAAAAATCGCCGTTTTTACGCGCGACAGCATGTAATACTTCCCTCGTCTTAGCTATCGTCTAGGCGTTCGTCCGTATGTCTGTCCGTTTGTCACACCCTGCAGCCCTATCAAAACGGTGCACGCTATTACGAAATATTTACTGTAGACTGTGCCAAGGACTGTACAAAGTGCGGCAAAAATATAACCTAATTTTTTTTTCATTTTCTTAGCAGTCGCTAAAAATTTCAGAACAAAATTTTACTCATTTATTATTTATTAATACACACGCAAGAATGCCGAAAGGCTGCAATTATCTTTAACTATGACAAAGTGGCTAATTTGAAAAAAATGAACCTCATCAACACTGGGGTGGCTGAGTCATGTGCTATGCACGAAAAACGATAAAATACTGAAGCTTTGTATTGGCAAATGAACCACCATGTCACGTGCAAACCAGGAAGACCGAAAAAGAACTGGATTGATATCATATGCCAAGACTTGAAGACCATTGGTATGGCCTGGAAAGAGGCTAAAGAATCTGCAGCTAACAGAGAAGATTGGCGTTGAAGTGTGGCCTAATGTGTTTACGACATGGGATGACTCAAGTCTAAGACTAAGTAAGAACGTAGATTTTAACCGTCTGCGTTTCGACCTTTTTTGATTGAAGGAGTCCTTCATACGGAGGCCTCAAATTTGGATACTTTGTTTAAAACACATTATTATTTTATTGCACGTTGTACACTAATTCCCCAAGTGGCAAATAGTGATGCTCTCGCGCGTCACGTGAGCTTTGCTAAAACATTTGTTATTTCTTTTACGCAGATGGCATACGAGCGATTTTATTGGCCATCTTTAACGATCTTCTGACATTTCCTTTACCGTTATCGGCAGTTAGCTAAACTGTCCTGGTGCGATGGACAAATGTGTGTTTCCATCTTACCGTTGAAATTCAGATAACCTGCTGCCGACAGATATCAAAGAAATAAAAACAGCGCCTGACTGAGGTAGGCCCTCGTATATAGGCTAAATCAGTGGCTGCAGTGCACGCAGAGCAGCTGTCCGAAGTTTGTTGGCCGCGATATGTTTCAGAGATGGGCGTCGAACAACATGAAATATTGTGGAATTGCCTCCGAGCTGCCCGGAGTGCATGATGCTGTTTAGTAAAGATAGAGGTCAGAATAATAGCTCTTAAGGAGCGAACGCCTCACAGAGCTACGGAGCGTCACTTGTCATATGGGATCACACAGTGTTACCTGCCACCCGACAGAGGTGAACGCGCTCCGCCTTAACCCCAGACAGATAGGCCGGTACTCGATTTACCTACCCCGGAGGGATAGAAGGCTGAGTTGACCTAGGCGGTTGGTTACATACAGAGATGGTTTACCTGCCCGCAGGCAGCCACCCATCGCAGTATTAACCGGGCCCGGCGTACAGTAACTTCGCTGATCGGATCAGACGCGTTACCACTACACCACGCCACCAACCTATCAATCAGGTGTTCGCAGCAGGTGGTCACACGGTGAGTGCGCGTGCCAGGTAATACAGAGCGGTATAATACATGCACCCCAAGAGCTGGCGCTCGCGTTGTGTGCATCTATTCCTGTCTCTCAACGCCGCTTTCACAACACTGACTGCAATAAATTTCGTCCACGTCCACGTCGGTATATCCAGTACCCGAATAAGTGATAGGTGTTGAAATGGAAGGAAAACGTCGCACTCATTTATGTTTAAAAAGCCCTAACTGTTATCGCAAACCGGTCGTTTATGTCACTATGTGATCTTTCGTTATTCTGTTTTTCTTCCAGAACGACCAAAACCATTGTGGCAAAAACTTTTTCGCTGTTTGACTCGCAATGGCACGAGCTTACACATCACAAGATACGTTCTGTTTTTTTTTGATTCGACGAAACCGTCTAAGATGTGAAAATTTATATATGTACATCACTAGTTAGGCCTAACACATTACATCTGCTGCATCGTTAACTGCCACATGTCATGAACTTAGGCTATATTATGAAAGTAAACTCTATGGCTAATAGGTAGTTCACAGATATGCATAAAAATTGTACGCGAACTTATATCGAAGGTGCAGTCGAAAGCCATGGTTACATGTAAAATGCGTTTGCAAAATTGTTTTGCAAATGCCTTGGGTTTTGTTATGCAGTGTGCCACGTCAACAGGTAAACTTTGTAAACTGGGCTGCAAACCCTGGCAGGAAACCCTGCGTGATCCCATATGGCAGGTGACGCTTCGTAGCTCTGCGATGAGTTTCCTACTAAAATCTGTACACAGTACTCAATTCTTCTAAGCCTTTTTCATTTCCGTTGTTTGTTGCACTATAGGGTTTATGCGATCTGCCGCTCACGGCGACGTCATCAGTCCAACTGTCACGTAGGCCTACTTTGGTGTCCGTTCACTCGCTGCCATTCGCCGATGCAGAATCCAAAGCCTAAAATCAGCTTCTGGCAGACTAATACAGTCCCACGTATTGTTTTGCCGTGTTACGGGGCGTTAAAAATTGTTATTTTTAGGGAATGGCAGCAGCGTGGTTTAAGTGAAGACGAGGAAGAAGTGTACGATGGTAAGCGTACGTTGAACGCGAACACGCTGTAAATCGAGACAGCAGCAGCATCGCCAGTGAACAGTTGGTCGCCTCTGCGCATTGCGGTCTATCTATGTTTGGCTCAAGCCGCGGCCGATGCCGCTACAGCATGGCTTCGGATGGCAAACTACTCACGCTACATGGTGCGGCGACAGCCTCGAATGGACTCACGCACGGACGGATGGACGCCGAACTAAACCGGGACGTTGGGTCCGGCGCTTGCAGTGCTTGCGGCTTGCCAGACAACGATCAGCTGCTGTCGGTCGGTCGACGTCGGACGGTGTTGGCTTGACCCGCTGCTCGTCAGAGCGACGACCGACGAGACGGAGGGCGGCAGAACGAGCGGCGTCAGACTCAGCAACTAACCAACCTTCATCCGTCGTCTCACTCACTTCCTGCTGGCTGCACTCGTTGCCGACCGCCGGACGTTTTTAAACAATCCGCTTCCGACGAGCGGCGACGACCTTCAAACTACGGCGCCCCGTCAGCCACTCAAGCCTCTCGCACATGTGCAACGACTGGAGACGGCCGCCGTCGACGCCGTGCAACTTAATTACAACTTTGTTTTATCGCAACAGTCCGCATGCACGTGCAGTAAAAAAACTAAACTACGGCAGAACAAAATGAATGAAACAGTTTACTGTGCTTTATTACACTTTTCGCAGCATATGCGAACCCTGCAACAAAATACAAGTTCTCTGCAACTTTTTAACGCCACGTTTCGTTTCGTGATCAACAGAAAACGGAGTCGACAACGACCGCTTTCAGTTGTTTTATTTCGTTTTACTGTAGTCTTGTTGCACGTGTGGAATCCTCCGCAGTACAATTGGCGTAAAGGCTACTTTTGCGCGTTTTCTGCACATATTTGCAAACAACTTTTTTGCATGAGTTTGTATATTGTACAATACAACAAAATAAGTTATTTCATTGTAGTTTTACCTTGCTTTATTTTTTTTTGTTGCACATGTGGGAGCGTTTTTCGTAAGTAAAGTAAGCAGTCGAGTAAACGTGCGTAGGATACGTGATAAACAGTTTGCGTCAACTGATCACTTACAGACCGCACGTAAAAACGTCAACACCGTGCATCGGCACCTCTGAGCTGTAAAGGCCTTCCACATGGGCGATAAGATAAGATAAAACAAAATAAAACAATCTACAACTACTGTAAAACATCGTAATACCTTTTGTCATACTGCATGCGAACCTCTGCGATAAAAAGCAACTTTTCTGCAAGCTAGTTTGTGACGCCACGTTTCGCTATGTAGTAAACAGAAACGCAGTCGACGGCGACCGTCTCCAGTTGCTTGACATGATTTGTTTTGTTCTATTATTTTTTTCATTTCATCGCAGGTATGCGAACCCCATAACTGTACCCAGATGTACTTTGAGAATCTTTCGGACTGATGTCAATAGTATGAATTCGTCAATTAATCATAATTTGTAATTTAGAATCAAATGTAGGCCTACAAAAAATTTCTTCGCATCATACAGTAAAATACAGAAACGATTTTTACGTTATTTATATACTTCATCCGCGCAGCATTGTGCCCAATTACCATACCGCTAGGGAAAAATCTAGCGCGACGACGATAGCCTACACGATTGTACAGTTGCAAGCTGTGCATGTGTTGTCTACAACAGACTTCAGTTGACTTTAATTGCTGAAACCTTGGTCTGTGATAAATTTAATGTTGTTTTTGTCATTCGCCTTTTGTATTCTAACAGCGTAGATCAGCAGTGTAAAAATTTCCCTGCGTGGTCGAGGCGGTATCAGCCTGTCTGCAGTTCTGCTATACATGCACCTATAAACGTCACTCGTATCAGCGGCTGATCGAGCTATATGACGACTGGCTTGCTGGCTGGGTGGCTGGCAGTAGATAGGCGCTCGTTGCACCTCGATCGGCAAGAGCGAAGATGGCCACCGAACGTCAAAAGCACCTGTGCCATTGGCGCCGCAGCAGCTGCAGCAGCAGCAGCTGCTGCTGCTGCATCGTCCCGTTATTGCTGGTCGCTGGCCCGCCCAGAGACAGACGCACGCACAGACTTGGTCAGTGAATCCTGCTGCCACCCATTTGCACCGACACCACAGCCCGCCCGCTAGCTCCATATCCGTCCTCTAATTCTGGACTTGCTTGCTAGAGGCGCCTACAGCACCAACCGCTGCAACCACTGCCAGGCATCGCCCGCTCGTTGGGTGGTTGGCTTGGCGACTCCCCATATCTGGTGTCGCCGGCCTCGCCTCGCTCCGCGGCCCGGGTCGTATATAAGTGGCGTTGCTTCCAGGCTCGCTTGCCGACGTAACTCCAGCGAGTTGCCGAGGTAGGTGCTCCTCTTCTCTCTGCACTAGATAACGCTAATAGATAGACTCCACCTTATCTGCAGAAACCTTTTGTATTAATGCTATCGCAATTACTGATATATGCAAAAAAATAAACTGACACAACGATGTGGCGAAACATGTTTAAATATTTTTTCCCAAAATGTAACTATGGAAAACAACATTGAACTGATTTGATGACCTTGAGTGACTAGGAGGTCTGAATTTTTACGTCGGTAACGCAACTGCTGCGTGGTAAAGTTTTGTAGTCGCTGAAACGTACATAATTAGTAAAATAATGAGTAAAATAATTCTGGTTTATTTTCAGATTTTTGTTGCAGGCTAAGCTATTGCCAGCAGTTAATTTTTGCCGTTGTTTAAATGTCTAATAATCAACTAATTAAAATGAAAAAATACTAATAAGTAATTTTAACTCAAAGGACTAAGCCAGTAAGCCCGTTCCTGCCATATATCGCAGGCAATATATTGAGTACGTTTGAAAACAATTACTCACTTAATTAATTTCTTTAGAATTTTATGTAACTCTAATTTCGCTGAAGTGATTGCAGTTTATACCTACAATAGTGAAGCTGCGTAAAAGTGCGCTACAAATTCATTACTGCCGTTGAGACTGGACTGCACCAAATCGTTCTAATTGAAATTACAACAAATTCGTTAAAAAAATTGTGTGACTGTAACAGAACTTTTGATCAATTAAAATTAAATTATTTCGTTTTACAGCTGCAGATGTTCGAAATGTCGTCTTCTCAGTAATGCTAAATTGATACGATTGTTCATTGTTGTGTTGCGTGTTGTGATTCAGTGCGCCGTGAGGAGCTGCTGTTCGGTGTACGAGTTCTCTTGATTTTCTCTCTGTCGCGTTCCAGACAGTCGTCATGTCGGACTTCGCCAATCCGTTCGCCGGTGACCCGGACTTTCAGTACCTGGCCCTCGATCGCAAGAAGTTATTGGAGGAGGCGCCTCCGTATGACCCCAAGACGTCGTGTTGGGTACCGGATCACAAGCTCGGCTACATCCGGTCCAACATCCAGTCGACCAAGGGAGATGACGTCGTCGTTCTCACTGAAGCCGGCGAGGTCAGTACTGGTGTTTCTTTCACCACAGTTTCTTTCATCTTCTTAATTATTCATTGTTTTTCGGTTCTTACTGAACTCTGGAGTCTGGGCTAGCGCCCGTTATTTGTCTGCAGAATATTCGGAATCGAATCAGACACCTCTATTCTGTGGAATAAACTTACGTAGCAAAGTTTTTAAAACTCGTCAGTTTTCGCAACTGTAGACGTTGTAATGCACCGTCGGTATTCACATTTCACTGACGTCGATGGGACATTATAGTAATTATGACTTAATGATTATGGTTTATTGATACACAGTTATCGGCAGTAGATGATTTACGCGGTGAAAGCAAGCTAACGACACGATTTTCCATGAAAACAGTAGGCCTACACGTAGTTGCCAAGTTACAGTTAGACAGTCGTGCATGTAATACGTATATCGAGTAACTTCACTGCCGAATAGCGTTTAGTAAACTTTAAAAAGTCATTTCGGATCGTGTCAGTCTTTCTGAATTTAATTCAATTTACAGCCACGGTTACTTCATAGTACTTGGCTACTATTTGCATGGTACTGGTCTTGAGTCCTGCGGCCTTGGCTTTCGTCTCGAGTTTTTGGTCTCGTCAGACTGTGTCGCTGGTACTGTATAAGTAACTGTAGCGCATACGAAGGACGGCCAGTTTTTGGACGTATGCTGATTGCGCTGCACTCTGCAGGAAAAGACGGTCAAGAAAGATCTGGTCCAACAGATGAATCCGCCCAAGTTCGAGAAGATTGAGGACATGGCAAACATGACCTATCTCAACGAGGCGTCTGTGCTGTATAACTTGCGATCTCGCTACTGCGGCGGCTTTATCTACGTTAGTACAGCTTAATGTATTTCTCTCATTTATAAAACTAGGCTATAACAAACACGGTGGAATTACGTGCAAACGGTAACACGAAACAGTGACTCGTTCTTCTCGAATTTATCATTTAGTGTGTAGACATAAGTGATGCCCGAGAGGCAGCAGTGTTTTGTCTGGTTTTTTTTGTAAATACTGTATTTGCCTGAAATATAATTCTTTGGATGCACTAAAACGTTGTACACTAACGCAAGGAGACAACATTATAGCGTCTTCCGTAGCCAGGCAAAGTGGTCTTTTATTTACCAATAAAATCAGATCCTCTCCTAAATCAATTAAATTATTTTCTGTACATGTTATAAATTTTTGTCTCTTTAATTTGTTGGCATACATGTAGAGTATAAACTGCAAAATGTCAGTGGTTAGGTTTTGTCTCCTAATGGTAAATATTTTTGAAAATGATTTCAGATCCGTGAAAAAATCAGAATTCTTTTGAGGAACTAATCGATTTGTCTTTAGCACGCAGATATTCACTCTTGTTTGAAAATATCATTAAAATTAATTAGTAAATTTTTCTGAAATATTTTGCATACAGACACATTGACCGCTGAAAAAAACATAACTTTTGCGCAAAGATGTCGAAAAATAGCTATCGGACGCATATGTCCTGCAGAAAGATAAGGCCCAAACTTCATATCGCGTCAATGCCATAATTCACTGTCTATCGCAACACAACACAACGCGCAGATATATAGTGGAAATGAGCCTTTACTTCACAAGTCCATATCAAATACAAGACCTCCAACAAATCGACAGCAAATCCAACTAGTGGAGTTTGTGCATGTAACAGACATACTCCGGTCTGTTCTGTGTGGTCGTCAACCCGTACCGTCGTCTGCCCATCTACACGACCAATGTCGTCTCCAAGTACCGCGGTAAACGCCGTACTGAGATGCCGCCACATCTCTTTTCTATCTCCGACAACGCTTACAGCAACATGCTCGTTGGTTCGTGTTTTTCTCAGCTCAGTTCTCTTGACAGTGTAACAATAATTACCGATTCACTTTTACGACGCCGACTCCGCTCAACTCAACTCAACTGTTGAGTTGAGTTAAGTTAATTGTCATCTTCGTCGTCATCAAAGTTTATCTTTACTACTATAAATATCGCGAGGCATTTCCAGTGTTAAGCTACCTATGACGTCGCAACTTCACCGATTGAATTTTGCTAGTATGAGGCAAAATATGTAAACTATGCAAGTGCCTGTTTGATAAGTCAGCGCTTGAAGGGTTTGTGTGATAAAATAGTTTTTAAGTTGCCGAATTTCACAAAGTAAAGGTCAAACATGCACGACCATAACTCCACACTGAATGTACGTGTATAATTCCTTAGTAATTCCGGATCGGCATGTCATTCTATTGTATGTTTTGCAAATTTGTATTGATCATTTTATCGATATACGATAACTAAGTAAAAAATTAATTAAATTAACTTAATTCAGCTCCGCTGTATAGAGCTAAATTTAACTGAATTTTATACGATGTTTGTAGATCGTGAGAACCAGTCCATGTTGATCACGTAAGCATTTTTGATATCGTTTAATCATCATCTCTAAGTTCTTTCGTCATCTAAAATAAAAGCGCGCACACGTATGCAACAGCCTTTTACTGCATTGTAGCCCTAAGCTTAGTCGATGATTAAATGTAAATATTAACAAATAAAGCAAACTGAACGAAAAGAATCATTAAAAAACGAAAAAAGACAGAAATCAACGGTGAAAAAGTGACATTGCGTGCAGTGGTAAAACTTGCGTGCAATGTGCAATTTGTAGAATTTTTATATTGTCTGAGTATGATTGGTTTTACGGGTAGTCGTTAGAGCAAATGTGTTACCCGACTCATGCAGATGCGCTTGCATTTTTGTATTAGTTTCGTACAGATGAAATGATGACGATGATAATGATGATGCTGATGAATGTGGTACAGCGGTGAGTCTGGTGCCGGAAAGACAGAAAACACGAAGAAGGTCATCTCGTACTTCGCCTCAGTCGCCGCTGCTTCGGGCGGCGAGAGCAAGGAAGAAGACAAGAGCAAGGTATCACTGCAGTAAATGTATTTTATTCATAGGCCTTATTATCATAGTCGCAATAAGCGCACAGATATACATTTTGATGTGTACTAAGTCATCATCGTCTCATCGTCTTTTGAACTTTTGAATTTTTAACGTTAACGTTGAAAGCCACAGCGGCCCCCGGAGAAACATTCTCGCGGGGCCCCTGTGGGAAAAATATTTGTGAATTTTTTAAATAGCGCATTCTGGTGTACTTCATATTTTTGAGCGACGGCGGGGCCCCCAAAACGTAACGGGGCCCGGGGTAATTAGCCCCCCCTTACTTCCTGCCTCTCGACGGGCCTGAACATGTCACAACTTCAACTTTACCATAAAAAGTAATGAGGCAGGAACAAAAAAAGCAGACAGACAGATTTACTTGCAGTTGTCTTGAATATAACCTGACGTAAACCGACAATACACAATTCATGATACAGTAAAATTTAAACAGACAGATACACTGGAAATTATGAAACTAAAAGGACTGGTAAATTGGTTACATCATGTCGGAATTTGTTTAGCTAATCATTGGAATAAGATGCACAATTGCTGCAACCACTTTTTCTTGCAAAACGTTGCTGTGCCTATTTCAGCGACGACTTTTTAAAATTAAGATTTTTATTGTTTCGCACGTAGCACATACATGTATATCGCTACAGCGTGCCGCGGTAGAGGACTGTGCTGTTACGAACTGTTGTGTTCTGTATGTTTAACAGCAAAAGGGAACGCTGGAGGATGCCATTGTACAGGCCAACCCTGTACTGGAGGCCTACGGTAACGCCAAGACCATCCGTAACAACAACTCGTCGCGTTTCGTAAGTATATTCATTTATCTCCATTCGTTATATACACGTAGGTAGTAGTTAGCAATAACGTGCTTGAGACACACAATAAAGGTGCAGTGGGCGGAAGAACTTCACGTTTACGCGCCATAAATTTTTTCTTGTAACAGTGAAAGAATGGTTAAAATCGGTGCTGAATTACCGAAGTTATTCCAAAAATAAAACTGGGTATCCGTTTTTTTGGACCATTCTGTATAATGTAGAAATAATGATTCAGACATAATGTCACTGATGCAGAGAGAACCTGGAGGCCTGATTTTTAGAACTTCCTTAAATACCCCGAGATTTTTCCCAAAATTTAAAAAGTTTTTCTGAAGTCAGCAACCTACGATCTTGTTCGTTCTTCTTAAGAATATCGTAAGTCTAATTATTTGTTAAGATTTTTAAAAGTTAAATTTAGAGAGTTTTCAAAACCAGGCTCTAATTGTACCAGCCGAAATATGCGTATACAAATGTTTGCACGTGTTTTGTGAACTTAAACAATGTGTATTAATGGCGGCGATGAAACTGTGCAGGGAAAGTTCGTCCGTATTCATTTCGGCACAAACGGCAAAATTGCAGGCGCCGACATTGAGTCCTGTAAGTTGCTTTGTCTTAGTTTAAATCCGCTATATATTGTTTAATGAGTGTGCAAAACGTGGGATAAAATAGCCTTTGTGTTGATTATGCACGCTAGAGCGTTAACGTTAAATTACTACACAGTTACTGAATACAGTAAATCCGTGAACCGCGTTTAACTTACAAAGAGTGTCTTGACTTCTATCGGGTGATGCATATGCTAAAATGTGGACTATGTTAGTTGAACAGTTGGACAGTTTTAAGAGCCTTGATTATTGCAGTGAAATGTGGTCGTGTTGAACAGTGAACACTGCTGGTAAGTTCAAGTGTTTATCTTGATCACACTTCACTGCAGCGATCGACGCTAATCGTTTCGAAATTACTGTTCGACTGCTCGATATACGTAAATCACGTATGTTCTACTTTTTACGCGGCACCCTGTATTAATCTACGTTCCAACGTAGCGGCAATGACGATGATGTTGGTTGCAGATCTGCTGGAGAAGTCTCGTGTGACGTACCAGCAGCCTGGTCTCGAGAGGAACTACCACATCTTCTACTGGATTCTGTCCAACCAGGTCCCGGCCTACGCAGGTAAGACGGACGTCTGACAAACCGGTGTAAGGAATTACGTTACGGTGCACGTTTAAGTAAGCTTAAACACTGATGTGTGACTGCATACATCTAGGTGTGGTGGTCGGACTTTATGAACTTTTTGGCATTAATTTTATAAACTTTATTGTGAATAAAATTAGCAAGTTTTTTTTCTGAAAGAATTTATTTAACTACAAATAGTTTTCTTTTTATTGTCATAGTAGAAACTGATCTTTAGATGTTTGAGTAAGTGTGGAACTTGAACTTCTGCAAACTTTTGTGAACTTTTTTGCATAGCTATGAACATTAGACTAACAATTTGGATTAAGTGTAGATCTCAGACTTTTCTTTAAGTAAAAAAACATTTTTTAAAAGTTTGTTGTATTTTGAACTCTTTCTAACCATCCTTAACTTCGAAGTACAGTTTTTGAACTTGACATCTTATGTATGTATGTGAATGCAGAGAAGCTGCTGATTGAGATGGACCCTGGCTTGTACTTCTTCATCAACCAGGGCTGTCTGACGGTCGATAACATGGACGACAAAGAGGAGTTCCAAGTCGTTGAGGTAAGTAAACCTCTATGTTAATTTTTATCGTCTGTTTTTTTTCTTTTTACACGTTTTACAGAGGAGTGCGTAATGGCCATTCAAGGTTATTCAAGGTCGCTGATTTTGGTACCAATCGAAGGTGCGTTGAAAATTCGTTTTCAATAATAGGGCAGATCAGTCAAATCAGTACGAATAGTGAATGCACTAAGTGATGCTGCATGTGAGTAGTAGTAGTAGAAATTGTTCGTTCGTGTCTGTGCGTTGCGTGACTTGGTTGCGTATATTGTGGACGGTTGTATCGCGTAGGACTCGTTCATTGTGCTCGGCTTCACCGAGGAGGAGAAGGTCAGTCTGTACAAGGCCACGGCGGCCGTGCTGCATTTCGGCGAGATGAAGTTCAAGCAGAGACCCAGAGAGGAGCAGGCCGAGGCCGACGGAACCGCCGGTAATTTTCTACAACCTGTGAATGGTTAAAATAGTACAGCTCTTCATTTTTTTCAAAACTACGAAGCGTCACCTGCCGTAGAAAAACACACAGTATTACCTACTACACGGGCGAACGCGCCCCGCCTTATCCCCCGCCAGTCAGGCCGGTACTCGACTTACCTACCTCGGAGGGATGAAAGGCTGAGTTGACCTTGGTGTTGGTTATATACCTCGATGGTTTAACTCTCTGCAGACAGTCACCCATCGAGGTACTAACCAATCGATCGGGAATCAAACCAATACGTCGCGATCGCAAGTCTGATGTCCTAACTGATAGGTCTACACTACAAAACTACCAAATACTACCATTTCAATTTTAAGCGAGTTCACTTACAGATTTAAACAAAGACATAAGCATGCTGTAAGTTTAGTGATAATGATAATGATGATGATGATGAGTGATAAATGAATGAATGTTGCAGAGGCTGAGAAGGTCGCCTTCCTGCTTGGCCTGAACTGCAACGACATGGTGAAGTGTCTTGTCACACCCAAGGTCAAGGTCGGCACCGAGTGGGTCACCAAGGGTCAGAACAAGGACCAGGTATGCGTCCGATATGTATGTGATAGGCTATCGTCTGTAGTATAGCAGTGTTTGTGTTTGTTGTATTAGCCATGATGCATTCGTACAAATCATGCACAGGGCTCCATAAGTTTGAATGGCTTACCAAACCCAAACAAAATTAAAGGGGCTGTTAATTAGTTAGTTAACATTCTTATTACCAAGCCGTAACAAAAATGTATTTTCTGAAAGAAAGTGCTTTTCTATACAACGTTTTCGAACAGATGAAGTGGTGGTTTACATGTACGTCAAATGCTCAGACATATTATTTATCGTTTTTCATGTGACAAAGGTTTTAAAAAATAATGATACCGCGACCCACACATGGAGTATGCTGCTTTTCCTGCAGCTACAGCTAGTTTTTTTTAATGCAGTGAATTTATTACCATTATGATCATAATTTGAATCCTCATCACAGTGAATTCTAGCTATAAAATTTACACAGCTTACTTCGTATATACCATGCAGTTGATTTCGATTCGTTTAACAGTTCCGGTAGTATAAAGTTTTCTTTGTACATTTCTACGAACAAAAGAAATAAATATTGTTGCACGTAAAAACGGTGTGTATATATA
>Ga0209367_1000628_pt1 | contig 37239 bp, 27 predicted proteins | sample WorMetLIZISLAND2_FD_187412 | JGI IMG/M metagenome (GOLD analysis project Ga0209367, IMG submission 187412) | Marine gutless worms symbiont microbial communities from Max Planck institute for Marine Microbiology, Germany - Olavius geniculatus... ...
TAATTTTCCCCATAGGCGCCATTGTAATTTTTTCGATTTTTGCGAATAAATACGTTAAATATTAATTTCAAATTTTTTAACCCCCAAAAGGCACATCCTTGCGCGAGACCGCGTCGTTTGAGCCATGCACGCAAACATCCGCCGAAGGGTCTGATCTGTAGGTGAGTTGACTAAAAAAAAGGTATATGGATATATTTCACCTATTTGCCGAGAAGCCCCCCTTGTGCAGATTTACATGAAATTTTGCATAAAGGGTCGTCTCGCCGACATAATCAACCGTGCAGAATTTTATCTCAATCAGATCAGGGGTTTTGATTCTGTGGAGGGTCGAATTTTTGGCTTTCCCATAAGAAAGAGAAGTCGCCGTTAACACAGGGCTTGAACTACCGTTCAGCATGTGATACAAGAATCCACAGTAAATCTACTGATACATTATTGATTATTGTAAGCTTACTTTTTCCCTACATGATGACTCAACTCTCGGTCATAGGCCACTGGAATTGTCACTATTGACCAGACACGGAATGGGGCTATTAGAATCAGAAGTATTATTTTAGTATTAGCAATATCATTGGATAGGATAACTATTATGCTACGTCAATACATAGCAGTGATATAATGTTGCTGATACATGACATTAACTGTTGTTCCAGCTAGGGTTCAGTTAACAGTCCTGTGAACGCTGTACAACAGGTTGTGTATGGTCTTCGTCGTCGGCTAGTGCTTGCAGACGACGACGGTTCGTGTGCCCGCCATGTGGCCGCTCTGCCCTGGCAACCGTACGAAAAACGTGAAATTTACTCATACGTCGACGCTTACGACGCTGACTCAGGTAATCTAAATGCATCTGCAATAAGGTAGTTAATGCTGTCCATTCTGAAGAAAAAAATAGCATATTCTGCGTCATAAAGTGCACGCTAACCTTTGTCCCCCCCAAAAAAACAGTAGAGTCAGAAAGATCGACGTATATACGCTGTATTTTTTTTCTTAGAAATGTGTCATCATTGCGGGTTTGAATGAATGTTTTATTTTTTTTCATTTCATACTTGTATTTACTTTACTTAGCTGAACGCGTTACAGATAACGCGCTGCATAAATTACTTACTTACTTTAAACCTTGGCTTGTTTTGTTGTTGCAAGTGAAAACCCAACATTCGCAGAATTCTGTACATGGAATACTGTTTTTGCGACAACTGCACCTTCCTTCACATCCACTTTTGCATCCACAAAATTGCACCCTATTTTTAAAATTTATATCTTCTTCCAAAATCAAATGAGTTTTTTTTTTACCAAACAAAATACACGAAATTACAAATGAACCTACACTATATGCTTCATCGTGTAAACACCCTATTAACGTAAAATAATTAAAAAAAGTACCGGCAATTAAACTTCAACGGAGACCCAAGCCCACAGCTGCATGGGCTGATGTATTTGCGCGTACAGACGAGGTAAGTTCTACGGCGGGCGATGACGAGCGAACTATCGACGTGGACTGCGTCATGTCAGTGGGTGTTGCCTTCCACGAGTTGCAGCTAATCCGCATTGAACAACATCACCAACCCACTGCTATACCCACATCATCACACACTGCCACTGGACGTGCTAGAGGCAATGTCACGAAGACAGTAGCAGCCAGCCAGCGCCGTCTTCTACTGGGTGATGTCCATACGGACCCGGCGCAGAGGACTGTCTACAGACCGATGGGATTTCAACCGTCTCTTGTCCCTCAGACGGTAATATATAGGTTCATATACAGGCCCGTCGAGAGCCACAGCGGGGCCCGGGAAACATGCTCGCGAGCCCTTCTAGAGATGAAATTTTTAAATTTATTTAAATGGCGCATTCTGGTGTACGTTATATTTTTGAGCAACGGCGGCGCCCCAAACGTCGTGTGGCTCGAGTTGACTCATCTGCCTCCCTCTCGACGGGCCTGCGGATATATACATCTTTATTCATCACGAATGATAGAACAAACCAAAAAGTCAAAAAAAGTTTTTTTTACCTTATGCAGAACTTTACATAGGCCTACATCAGCAGGACGTATAAGGGGTCACTGCCAGAGGGCCAACAAGGACAAAAGTAATTTAGTAAAATGCGGAATCGCTCTTTATTTGCACTTGCCAGGTGACAGCACAGGACTGGCAATTGTATGTTTTTGGCTGGCAGCTGGGCCACTAAATCTCCCGTTTTCCTAAGACCGTCAGGGACCTTCATCTGACACAGAGTGTCACTGGACCCGACAAGTGTACCTCCCAAATGGCATACAAATCCATCGAGCGGTTTAGGCAGAAGAGACGAATGTGACAGACGACAGACAGACAGACAGACCACGCTACAAAGAGATATGTAGAAATAGGCGAAATCGCTTGCGCTGCAAGAAGCGATTCCGTCTAAAAATTCAAAAGGCTGGATGAACCTAAATGCCTTTGATCAATTCGGCTCCGCTCTACCGGTGCACATGTCTGGACGTGGTCGTACATGTAGCTGCCCAGGGTCACTTCTCCGTCAGAATAAGTAAGTAAGGGCTGTCCGGCTGCCTTTGCAGTTTTCACGCAGTGACTCACGGTTTGAGGTATGCAGAGTGCAGACTACACATCGTTAGTCGTTAGTCGTTACTCCTCGGCACACAAGCAGGACACATGCCCTTTTGTATCAGTGGACTGAAGTGCAACAGCATGTGTCCATCGGCATATCGTGCTACGATACAAGTAGCAGAAACGCGCGTGCAGGACCTATATAATGTTTCGCCGTGATACGCAATATCGCATGCTATACACTTGACAGATGCCGACGACGTCGTTACTTTTCGTAATAGCAGCACGCAATCTATAGTGCAGTTCAGTGGTGGATTTAAGGGGGGCACGGTGCGATGCCCTCCTTTTGCCATTTCCCAGCAAGAATTACAAAATTCAACAATGTTTGATAGTCTTTTTTCATACCGATACAATATGAGATTAAAATCACCATGTGAGATTGCATCTGATATGACGCCGGCGTCGCCGAACGCTTTTGAAAACCGGCTGCAAGCCGTATAGGCCTATAATATTTCGAGGCCACCGGGTTTAGTGTCCATGGGTGAGTGACACGGCACTAAACTGTGTCTCAGAAAGCATCCCGACATTTTCGACTGTAACTTGAAAACCAATTTTCAGATTTTAATAATTTTTTGGTGCAAATATTCCTGACACAACTTGCCACCGTTAAGTTTTCCACCTCACCCTCATACAATATCTGTGATTTTCTGCGTTTTCAAATTTCAGAAAAATAGGCGAATTTGCGGCTTTCATTGAACGTTCAAAAGCAAAAAGTGTTTCAGCTGACCCCCGATCAGGGACTCTGCCCCTGTACCCCGCTGGTATGATGCGTGGATAGCGCTTTTGCACGTGACGGTGTAGGTCGTGGGATCAAGATCAAGGCCGATCATATATTTTAGTGTTCTGTGGCGTTCGTTTGCAGACTGCACGTCGGCGCTCGTGCGCCAGAGTAGGCCTATCATCTGCAAAGGCGTGTACGCCTACAGAGCGACGTAACGTAACTGAAATCAACTAAACTGACACGTTTTAGTTTTTGACAAACTGACCAGTGGGCAAGCAGGGCGAACCCGTTGGTCATTGATTGACGCCTACGTGCCCGTAGTCACGCAAACACCGATTTCGTTAGACGACGCCTACTGCAAGGCATCACTGCTTGCCCATTGGCCAGTTCGTCAAAAACTGAACCATGTCAGTTCAGTTCAGTTCAGTTCAGTTTAATAACGTCGCTCTGTATGCGCCTTAAGCTTAGTTTTTATGCTAAATCAATCGTCGATTGATGGCCGGTCAAGGCTGTCGGCGGCGCGACGACCAAAGGGCGGTACAGTAGTCAGACTGATTACAGGTTTCATGCGTGCGGGGCGGGCGCGTTCTTGCAGATGTTTCAATCTGTTCGGATCACACGTGCTGCGAGCGGCGAAGACAAAACTCGGAGAGGGACATTGTGCTTGCTTGCACCTGCGTTAATTGTCCCTTAGTTCTATAGTGGGGGGGTGGAGAGCCAGAGACAGTTATTATGAGGCGCGTCCGGCAACGTAGCGGCTACGATATTTCGGCTGCGATACGCTGCTAGTCGCTACAATTTTTCGTCAGACAACAATCTACGTTAGCGGCTAGCGCAGACGAACGTGACGTCATACGACGTATTTGTCTACTAAAGACGGCTGATGGTGGTTGTAATGGATGAGTTTGGAGTAAAGATAGTAATTACGCAACGATTTTGCATTACTGTTATGTTATACTGTACGGTGACACATTTAGAGTGATTTTTCAACCGTCGTCCAAAAATTGATACGTTCAGAAGCCCGGATGTTGGCCTGGGGCCTTAACGTAACGTAAAATTTGTACGCTACAATTATGCTCAAAACGGCGCTTAGCTGTCTTGCCGTAGCCGAGTGTCCAGTAATAGGGTGTTTACACGATCGAGCAAACACCGAGCAAACGTCGAGCAAATGTATTCAAAATGCACGTGCTAGTTGCTCGACGTCTGCTCGATGTTTGCTCGATCGTGTAGCCGCTACGTTACCGGACGCGCCTATGTTCTCAGACGAAGCAGTAGCCGCAGTCATAGCCCGTATAAGATACGCATCGGATCATATCCCGCATCCGAATACATTATTTTTTTTCATCGTTTATCATTTATTCGTCATTTATCTAATTTATTTTAAGAGCACGCATGCACTTCAAAGTAATATGCGCGTATAAAACTTGTCTAAAACATTATAATATCGTACTGCTCTTTAGGTCAGAAAGGCCAATAAAATGTGAATATTACATTACACGCTTATGATCCACAGCTCACGCAAACAGTATCGCACACAATTATTTATAAAGGCGTTGTGCCCTGCTAATAAACGAACATGTGATGTGATGTGATGTGCATAGGCCTAACGCCTAGATGCCCCTTTCCGTACTGCTTTTTTACGTGAGTCATTATCTATTGCAAAACGCTGCACAAATAAAATGGTAATAGGATGGAAGACTTGCGGGTCCCACGATACCGCAACGTAGGCCTATCCTCGGGCATTGGCAACAGCAAGCCTAGTTGATAGAAGTAGCAGTCACAGCCGTTTGTAGGTCTGGGCTACGTCTACACTCGTCGGATGAACGCTTGTCCACGATTCACGATTACATGATTCTAATTAAATTAATGCAGTGCACCTAGCTTCGGGCAAACACGCACAGCTTGCATTTTTGCCATTGGATTTTTCTGCTTTTGTCGTTGCTGCTGCTGCCACTGCAACTGCTTTGTCAGGCTTCTGAGTTTGACCTATCATGTTGCGTGCTGGTAGCGTCTTTAACATTTCATTAGGCCTACTACGCGTTACCAAAGAAACATTAGGCCTACGAAACATTTTCTTCAGCAGGGACGAATTACGTGAAATTTCCGTGAAACCTTTTGACATCTGTTATTGCGAATACAGTGTAAAATTAATTGAATAATGATTATTGAGTTAAACAAGACGGCAGGGGCTAATAATATTTAAGCCACTAGAGTGTATATGAAACTTGAGTCAAGTTTCCAATTTTTTGGTGATGCGTTAAAATTATAATTTCGTGACACACCTGCGTGTGCAGAGTTCGGAATGCGGTCAAACTTGCGAAGCCGTCGCCAAGGCAACCGAGTACTTTCCTCCGCAGCTGGCTGCCGGGCAGGGAGGTGGCTACGATGACGTCACGGCCGGGAGGGCAGGGCTTCAGCTGGACGGTTCTTGGGTTAGCAGACGCTGTGAATCGCGTCCTTATGGCGTCCAGTTAACCCGCCATTTTCTATTCGACGAACTTGATGGCACATGGTCAAGCAGACATAATTACTTCACCGATGTGTCGTGCAAACATCCTCTCTACTCGCTAGATGTCTCTGGAGTGTTCACACTTCACAACGAACCATCTCCGCTACTCGACGATTCTTATCATATCGATTTCAACGTCAGTAGCCTAATCAAGAAATTTCTTCACCGTATCATCACTTCGATAGTTCGTTGAAGGATAGAAAACTTGTCGCGTACAACTGCATAGACTATTAGTTAAAACTATAGTTAGGCTTTGTGTATGCTTCATCTTCATTTTAGAAACGATATTTTTGTGTCGTTTTTCCGCTTTTCTCTTCACTCATAGAAAAAAATCCATGTTGATGTTGTGTTTCTATCGGTGCTGCTCGTTTGTCTTCTGTCGGTCTGTCTGCAACATCAGTCAAAAAGTTACGAACGGATTTGAATAATGTTTTGCAGAGTGGGAGGCGGTTCAAGATGAGATTTGGATTCAGGAACCGAGAATCCAATTAAAAAATATCATTACTGATGCCTACTGTTGCGGATAGAAACAACCAGGAATAAGAAGTAGGCCTACTCATCGGTGAAAATTCGTACACGCTGATCGAAGGCTCAGTTTTAAAAAGCTATTACTTATTAGTACACTAAACGTTTATTTTCTACAAGGTAGTGTAGCGACGCAGTTAATTAGGTGTTGTGGATATTCAGTATCCACGTTATCGCAAATTTTTCCACAGAGTGTGCCAGTAAAGAAGTTGGAGGCTAGCTTTTTTGGCCCAGCATGGGATGTCTTGTGTCAGGCAAGTGAAATGACGCTGACCGTGTACAACAAGCCGACGATAAGACAGCTGAACTCAGCCTCTCATCCGTGCGGGGCGTCGGCGTGGCAGTATGCTGTTCCTCAGGTCGTCACTAACACATCCGGGTGTCCAGTCATTGGCGTTGAGGTCGCAGACTTCGAGACAGACGTCGTCCGCGTCGACACAACACGTCACTGGCCGCTACTCTATCTAGGTTACTTATTTATTTGATATTAAACCGCGCACGAAACACCGAAAGCTAAAAAAATGAAAAACGTAAGAAGTGAACAAATATACAAACACTATAGCCTATGCGTTTATTTTTTATTAGTTTTTTGGCGTACGAATATTGCTAAGTTCGTTTCCGGTCGAATGGCGCGTTTTATCCTTCGGTTTGGTGCCTGGTAGATTGTGATTGGCGTTCAAAAAACCTCGTAAATGGTATAAATGTTATTGACCTTTCGTGGCTGGCACGATAATGGTAGACAACTAGACTGGGCTATGATTAAAAATCATGCCAAGACACAAGTTCGGGGACGATGAGGAAGAGATCTGAGTGACAGATTCTTATAGTTGCAAGACCAAGATCGATAACAGCATCTTAATTTTAGTCCTACGGCGGAAACACGAACAGCCAGGATAAGGTTTTTAGTTGTAGGCTTTGGCTAATTAGCTTGTATACTTTTCACTTCTGTAGGACCCGATTTTGTTCTATTTTGTCTGTGCCTACTGTATTTTTATGTTCATTCTTAAGGTCTACTGTTTGCAATAGGCCTGTTTGTTTTGTTGTTTATGTTTGCTATTAGCATGCACTGTGTGTTTTGTGTTGCTGCCGCCATGGGGAAATAAGTTTTCATTTATTCTACATAGGTGAGCGTCCAACAGACGGCTCTGCACTGGATGACTCGTCTAGTCGCCCGACTTCCTACCAGCCGGCTCTAGTCGCCTGCTACCGGCCGCCAGTGCCCGGGGGCTCCAGGCGTCGACAGCGACAGAGGCCTACTGGCGGCGGGGCTGAGCGCCGTCGGTCACGTGATGACCACGACGCCAAGGGTGAAGCGTCCTCGATCAACGTCATCCGGATCTACCTGCTCTTCGGCGTGCTGAGACTTCTACAAGTTCTGCATCAACTAAGCGGGCAGCGTCGCTGTAGCTGAATGACCGTTTCCCGTCCACGCTGCCAAGCAAACGGATTACTTCCGCGTTTGAACGAGCGGCGTGTGTGGTCTCCAGACCACGGCCTGGGTCTTGAGACCGGTCTGGAGGTCAGAAATTGTGCTCTTGGTCTTAGATTGTTATCGGCTGCCGACGCGCAAGATCCTTAATTCCCACAACCATTTCTGTCTGTAGGCCTACACTGTAGGCGTATCTGTCTGTCCGTCCGTTTCGTCCTATGTGCAAGTATTGTGCGTTCACAGCCATGCCGCGTTGACAGCGATTTCGCCTACGAAACCTACCTGCTTGTTATATCGATTCTCATCAAGTCCGTCTTTAGGGGGGTGGCACCTTGGCACTGTGCCAAGGGCCCCGCGCCCCAAAGGGGGGCCGCGCTATGGCGGTGATCCTCTCTAAGAACCATCGATCGAGCGATTAATCTAACCAATGTTCATCGTCTTACTGTCACAACTTGAACCCAAAAGGCTTAAAAAATTTTCTATGGGGGGTTGAAACTAAAATCTAAGATCCAAATTGTTTTTGTCGCTCGAGGCTTAAAACACGCAAGATACAGGGCTACTTTACAGACATTGGCCTATTCTGCAGTTTGTGGTGTAGTGTGGTCTCAGGTCGCTCGCTATGTTATATCAGGGGCCCCGCGGGAAAGTTAGTGCCAAGGGCCCCCGCGCTGGCAAAAGACGGCCCTGATTGTCAGTCTTGTAGGCCTAATATGAGCAGCTGCTACGTCGTGGGTGAAAAAGGAGGCGAACAGGGAGTTGCAATTTTCCGCCAGACACTGCAAATTGCCGACAGCGGAGATGAGTGCTCAAAATTTTAATCCTGCCTCCAAATTTTTTCAAAAATTAGGAGTTTAGCCCCAAATTGTGCATTTTGGACGAAAAGTTTGTGACAAGAAGATTTCCCGATAATTTTGCGACAGAAAAAAATTTAGGGGGAGGGGTAATTGCCCCTACGATGCCACCAAATACGAGTGGTTCAAAACCGCTGAGAGCAAAAAAAACGTACGATAATTTGCATAAGTTATCCGGGATAGGCCTATACATGCCGTGTCATGAAAATGTCGTGGTCTAAACCTATTATGTAGACCTACATAGGCCTAAACAGTAATTTTTGTCCAATCTGATATACGCGATGCAGTGATTAAACAGACAGCCGATACAGCGACCGACCGTTTTAACGCAATACAATAAACTCTGGGGATTTCGCGAGGAACAGAGGATTTCTTCAGTGGCTTTTGTAACAACAACTCACGTCACGTCGTGTATCTCAGAGACTGGACGTATGAATAGAATGCCAACGATGCATGCGTTGTATTTATTTATTTCTGCACTGTATATAAACTCAGCTGAGCTGAGCTGAACTGACACGGTTTAGCTTTTGACGAACCGACTAATGGGCGATCAGGACACATTAATTATTGGCTAGTGGTTAGTGTCGACTCGTAATTTTCAGGTTGCGGTTCGATTCTCACTGCCGTCATTTGCAAGCAACCATGAGCAAGTTGCTAGCATGCTATGTGCTCAGGCCAACTTAACCTCCAACCCTTCGTGGGATGGGGAATGAGTAGTAGCTTACGGGCTACGGGGTGAAGGCCTAGTGTGGCTGATTGGGGCGGTGGTATGTCTGCTAGCTGCAAACCGCGGGTCCAATTGTTCCCTTAGGCGGGCAATGGATGGCCGCATACTGCGCTGCGGCATCATTAGCTCATCCAATCAGCTGCCACTTTCACGATTGTAAAGCGCTTCTGGTCTTGAGTTTGTCTCATGTAAGAAGCGCTATAGCAAGTGCCTTACCTTTTTTGAAGCGTACGTGACTGGTTATATACGCCTATGCAGGCCACCGACGCCGTTAGACGGTGCCTACTGTAATGCATTGCTGCTTGCCCTTTCGTTACTTTGTGTCAAAAATAAACCATGTCAGTTACGTTCAGTACAGTTACGTCGCTCTGAGCGCGCCTTTACAGTGACTGGTGCAAGACTGCTGCATTTTGTTCATTGTTAAGTTCAAGTTTATAATAACAGAATAATAGAACCTATTACAATGACAGAAGTTAGTTAACTGCTTTCGTAAAATTTGCATGCGTGTGTCTGTCTGTCTGTGTCTGTGTGTCTGTATGCGTCTGTTATGTTTTATAGACCTACACCAATTGGTTTGGCTGTGCCAAACGATCGGTATATATTTCAGCAGACAACATCTGGACCCATTTTGACCAAAATGTTATAAATATTAATTACTGGAATCATTTCGTGAGGATCATTGTCTGCTTTCATTTACAAGGTTTTAGCTTATAGGTTTAATTTCTGACAGTATTTTAGTTAAACTTCCTAGAAACTAAAATAAACTCTGGCCCCAACGCTAGCGTTAGGCCTACTCTATCTCGACGCCTGCTACACGTACCGACGAGCACAAAAATAACTTGTAGTAATGTTTTATTAAAGAAACAAAAGTAATCATTCATTAAATACTGTCAGTGACAACATGAAATGGACATTAAACACAGAGTGACAACGTTCTCATCTATTCTCACCTAAAGGAGCGTACGGAGCGACTGAACTGAACTGAACTGACTTTGGTTTAGTTTTTGACGAACTGACCAATGGGCAAGCGGGGCGACGCCATTAGACGGTGCCTACTGTAATGCATTACTGCTTGCCCATTGGTCAAGTTCGTCAAAAACTAAACCAATGTCAGTTCAGTTCAGTTCAGTTACGTCGCTCTGTACGTGTCTCAACAAACTCGACGCAAACAGTTTTCTTCATTAAAACTCTGAAAACAAATGAAAAAATGCAGGAATGTTTTAAAGGATCAAGCAGAAATTTTTATTTTATCATTTATCGTTAAATTAAGGCACCACAGAATGGTTCTTGAAAACGGATCGTATGCACAGATAAATTAAATACACCGGAAAATACAAACAGTGATCAGTAGATGACATGTACGTGCAGAAGATTGAGCCGAACAACTAATTACCACCAAAACAACGTCTTTTTTGCAATATAACAAGTTTCAGGTATGTTCTTACAAAGAAAAATTCAAAAATTTTCTCCCCATAGGGGCCCACAAGAATATCTTTTTTTCAGGCCCCGTTGAGGCTCGCGACGGGTCTGCGTATGTGTGATAACAGCAGAACGAAAGTCACCCAAAATTATCATCTTAGCAAATAACATTTAATAAATATTCAATCATGACATTTTGAGTAATCTCAACAAAGTCAGACAGAGAGACTGAGAGCATTAAAGGCTAACCAAAACAGACACATAACCTGCTTGGCAGAAATAATATGCAACATTTTTAAACATTAACATGACCTACCGGTATTTTCAGTATACAATATATCACCCATCAATTGATCGGTGGCCAGTTATTAGTATTAGTTAAGTGGCAGATTAAAAACCTGAAATGGGCCAAAGTATACACTACAAATCTTCCATATGACACAGAACTGACAGTTAACAATGACGAGCACATAAAAACATAAAATACAAAATAATGCATAAAAAGAAAAAAGTACATACACATGTGCAGTTTTGTAAACAATTAGCCACCTATAATTGTAGTAATATGTACACTGTGTTCAAAAAAAAACACCCACTCGTATTTTCTTTTATATCTCCGCGGAAAATGTGTAGATTTCCATAAAATGTTCAGGAAAAGTTTAGAAGAAAATAAGTATTCCTCTGGCGAAAAAGTTAAATAGTCTTTGCCAACGGTGACGTCGTGCTGACGTCATGGACAAAAGACAGACAACTGAATAACGATGCAATTAAACTTTTGAATAAAAAAATAACATGACCAGCAATAAAAGTTGTTTAACTGATAGCGGAAAAGTGGTCATCCGCGCTGTGACGCAGTGTGTGTATGCCTGCCAACATGAACAAAGTTAAGGATATCGCACTCAGCCAAGAAGATATACCATGGAAACAGTTCTCAATGAAAAACTGCATGACGGATTAGCATAGGCCTATTTTGGTTCAGTCAACACAATAATCAATTGATGTGTTTTAACACTTCATCAAATGTGTGTTTTTCAACGGTAAAACGAATAATTTACAAACGCGAAAATATGACGTCAGCATGACGTCACTGGTTTCAAAGAATATTTAATTTTTACCGGTAGAATACCTGTTTTCTCCTAATCATTCCTGAAAAATTTGTGGAAATCTAAACATTTTTCACAAAATATAAAAGAAAATGCGAGTGGGTGTTTTTTTCTGAACACTGTGCAGTCATGTTAATCACCGTGTTCAAGCGTTCAACACGACCGTAGTTCACTGTAGTCGTTTCCGAGACTGTCCAGTTGCTTGATCTACGGAATACTTCACCACCTAGCATATATTAAAAATGTCTAACCAGCAAATATTAAATAAATGCCACACTGTGTACAATCTCTGTTAAATTGTAATAAATGAATAAACAGCATTAACTTTCACATACTGTGAAACAGACGATTCATTCGTCACTGAATGCGCCACAGCCACAATCAAGTCTTAAACAAAGTTAAAGCCACTGTCAGACAAAAGAGTTTTTGTTAATGATTCGCTGCTAGCAGTTGCACAGTAGTAGACGCAAATCTGGCATTTACGATCACTCAACTGCTGTTCGATTCAACTACAGGAGAAAGGAGTAAAAGTGTGAAAGGGAGTCGCGACCCTTCCGTGAGAAGCCAGAGACATCTTTATTTTAATTAGCACTCAGTTCTGCATTTGGACATTTTTGTTTTTCTGAAGTCACTTAGCACTGCTGGTGCTGGCATGCCCATAAACACCACTGGCTTCGAGTCTTCAACTTGTTGAAGTTCGACAATACCCTGAAGAAAGAAAGAAAAAAGAAAAAAAAACGAAATTTTGTTCATAGTCGACGGAAACTGTAAATGGCAAATCGCTAAAGCACAAACTCTTAGACCGAGACTTTTTGTCTTACAGCGCTCCCCAAGATCCCCTAACTAGATTTTAGGGGTCCTAGTTCTAAAGGGAGGGAAGGGAAAAGGGAAAACGATAAAAGGGAAAAAAGGAAAGGGGAAAAGAAAGAGAAAGAACAAAAAAGGTGGAAAGGAGGAAAGATAAAGAAAGGCAAGTCCCCCTCCTCCAATTAACATTTCTGGCTGCAGCACTGTTGTAAATATATTTGTCATACAGCTTATTTGGGCCGAATGGAAACTATGTTGTCTGACACTGCCTTAAGATTTAGACAGACTTAAGACCTATGCTATTTTTTCCACAGATTAAATGCAAGCACTGGTGATCACAATATATTGCACAGATAGATACTTAATTAACATACATGTAAAGTTGTGTATAGTAGACAACATTTTCAATCAGTCAGTATCACAGCACATTACAACACAATTTTCTATACACTTTGATTATAACGTGGTTAAACAGGTGCTTAATAACTGGAAAGATTAGGTTCTATAAATATCTGCACCATTTGGCTAATGGCTTTTTCAAATATGTCTTATAGTGGCAAAATCGTAATTAGTTGGTCGCTTTCAGCATAATATTGCAAAAGTATGTTCATCCTTGGCAATATGTTACAGCCACAGTCCAGTGGGAACACAGAGAAGCTTTTAGTCATGCAGTTAACAACCCTATAGCCAGATTTTCTAAAAATGGGTTGGACTCAACCCCCAGGTGGAAAAGCAAACCTCCAGTAAACCAGCTAACACGTTTGGGGAGCATTGCTCCCCCAGTGGAGTCCGACTGCAAACGTATTTTTTATGCATTTCCAGCTCAAATATCACATTTCCGTTTTTGATGTATTTTATGAAACGTTTTCTGGTCCCAGTTGATAAAAGAATCCATCAAACCCACCTTTCTAACACTAACATATTTTTCACAAAAAGTGGCTAAAATTGAATACATGTATGTATTAGGTTTATCACAATACCCACAATGCATCGGTCAGTGCAGGTGTTCAGCTTCCATTTAAGATTATTTCACTGTGGTTTCAGATACCTCATGGGAATTATGATATGGCGATCGCAACAGCACAACGCTAATTGCTGTACATCATAATTCCCATAATGCATCTGAATTCTGAAATGGAATCGGAACACCTGCGCTGAGAGATGTATTGGGAGAATTGTGACAAACCAAATACAGGTTCACCGAAAAATAATCTTTCTGGTTGTTCGAAGCCTCCTGGTTGTTAAGTACATATATAGCACGACGAGAGATGGTGAGAAACGGATGAAAGAAGCACTGTGGTCAAAATATATCGGGACACCGCATCCAATCTCTGCACCAGTAGTCTCCAGTAAACAACCAGTCGTCTTTTCCCGTGTGCACGTTCAGACCACGATTAAACCACCTGTCACACAAAACATGCCAGCAACGTCGTAGTGCTAAATCCAAATGTAAAAACAATTTGGTACAGCACCGAAAACTGTCACATTGTCATTGTGAATGTTTTGCCCATTTAGAAGTAGCAATCTATCAGGCTAAATACCCCCAAGAAATGGCCAAGATGACTACAGTTCCATAGACGTTACGTTAATGCTGCTCTAGGACGCTACAATCAATGCTAGTATAACAGATGTCACACGTGGAAAACTCGTCAGACGTTATACCATATTAATTATAAACAAATTACTGCCCACTTGAGGAAATGGGGCCGAGGCAGTAGTCGAGTTTGACTTGGTACCATAGTACCATAGGGTAGCCATCAGCCAACCCTATTTACTTGTTCAGACAGTTTTCCAGTAAGACGTACCATTTAACCACAATAAATGCATTACAGACGAAAGACAGTCGACGGACACAACCTTGTGTGATAGGCACGACTGTTAGTATGCTCGGCCAAAAGTCAACAGAATACAAGACAATTACCTAATCCAGACCTTTAATGACACACACAGTCAGTGTACATGAGGTCACAGAAAAATTCAAACATCAGACCTGGGTTTCCAGGAGCCGTCGCCACCTCGCTCTTTTCTTGCAGCTCGCTGTTTCTCCTCCAGACGATTCTTTTCATACGCAGCGCCATCTACAGGTGATCACCTTCGACAGTAATTGACCCATCATACACAATGGCACAATGCAGCAAAAAGATCTAATTGATTAGAATTAGAATCAGCTGCATGGTCTTGAGACTGACGTCTGCTAAAATAGAAATTTAAGTAATCAAATCAAATCAAATTTCGTGACAACATTGAATACAACAATCTTGTATGTATATGGCAAACAGTGATATTATAACCACTGAATGCTTCAGTCAACTGGCAGCATCACAGGCTAAAACGTACTGCAGATGAGACAGGAATTTAGCTGCAACTTTCTGTCAATTGCTGCAAGTTTTTTTTCTGACAAAAAATTACGGGTGGTCAAAATTTCAATTTTACCCTTAAATTAAATCAAATATGCATTTCTATAGCATAACTTACGTCTCTAATCAATCAGCCAATCTGACTTGACTTAATAGCAGAGCAAGAGTTGCCTTATTGACAAAGCAACATCAAGGTTAACGGTATACTGACTAATGACAGGAGATGACTATTATCCGCATAAGAATTTCGGAACAGCCAGATTTTAAAAAGTTTAAGAATAACACAATGAATGCCTTGGCCACTGCCTAACTGTGGCACAGGCATAAAAATAAGAAAAAAATTACAACAAGAAACTCGATTGACTTACCAATATCACCGTTTTCCACTTTTCTGATGTCCGGTCGCAACCTGCTGTCCGTGGGAGGCAAGCCTGATGCCAGTTTATCGTGATGTTCATTCAGCATCATTGCAAACAGCGTGAAATTGTAGTACTGCATTACGACACACAACAGTCACAGTCATAGTAGTAGACCCCTAAATCAGCTAGCTGTGAATTTCATGGCCTGCTTAGCATTTTTGTGCTTAAGTCTCGGCTTAGAGCCAAAACTTCTGCAACAAAAAAACAGCAGGATGGCATAGCATTTTTATGACTTAAGTCTCTGATTAATCGCAATTTTTGACATTCTTATTTGTATGCCTTTGCATAATATTTTTCTTACTAAACCAAATGCAAAAATCAACATAAAAATGACACTATCTAAGAGCAAGCCGTGGTCAAAACCGTACAAAAACAATTTAAAAAACGTAAAGTCCTTCCCAAGCCTTACGGCCCATAGGGCGGCGCTGATCTCCGTTTCCTAAGGCCCTCAGCCAGATACCAGTTTTTACACTGCGAGACCACGGATACAAAGCCAGTGTATCGCGTGGTGTGTTTACGTCCCAGCGGTGAAACCAGTACCAAATTATACTCTAAGTGTATAGTAGTTCTAGGGGTAGTAGTAGTTGTAGGTTTAGCGGCTGTTGTAAGTGTAGTTGTAGATAGTGGTAGTTGCTGTAAATGTAGTAGGGGCTGTAGGTGTAGTGATAGTTGTATGTGTAAGGGTAGTAGTAAAAGTAGTAGCACTCATAATTACCTCCGCCAAGGAGGTTATGTTTTTGTCGGACTTTGTTTGTTTGTCTGTTTGTCTGTGTGTGAGCAAGATAACTCAAAAAGTTATGGACGGATCTTTCTGCAATTTTGAGGGTATGTCGGGCATGGCATAAGCTACCAGTGATTCAATTTCGGGCGCGATCCGGCAGGAATCCTGGATTCTGGATCAATTTGAAATTTTCATTATCATTGCGTTAAAGGGGGCATAAGGGAAAAGCGAAGATGGTGACACCACCTGGCGAATAGCTTTACCTTGGTGGAGGTACCTGCGGGCTACGACTGCTTTTCTAGTGTTAAAATTACTTCATTCAGCAGAGATATGCACTCCTACGAGCACCTTCTAGTTCTTTCTGCAGCTACTCCCAGGTAAAATGGATCCCCAGAAGTAACATTTCTGTAATTGTTAAGAGTCTTAAAGCTTTGATGCCATTTGTGTAGACCCACTAGTAATGCAAAATAATACTAGAAAAATTTCAAATATCAGAACATGCGAAAGTGATAAAGCAAGACATATTCAACAACTTCATGCCATGGTACTCTGCTAAGACCAATGTTCCAAGGCTTACTTGATGCAAAGTACCATTTGCAACTCTTTTTCGTAATCGTGCAAATGCGGACATAAAAAGTAACAAATAAACAACACATGGCAATAACACAATAACTTCCTTGATAGCGCAAATGATGAAAGCCGACCTGGCTGGTATTGGGAGGTTTTGGCAGCGCCTTCCACAGTCGTGCCTGGTTGTGAATACGTAGATCATAGACGTTATTAGCCGCAGTAGACTGACAACTAGTCATTGTAAGATCACTTCCATCATCACCATCATTTTCATCACCAAAGCCGTTAGAATTTGTTTCTGTTATTGGGTCCGTCTTCATAAATGGCTCAGCTGCGAAACCGTTTACAGTGTCTTGGCCATTCATGCCAGCTTCCTGCAATGAAAGCAAACAAAGGCCAAAGTAATTTTGCAAAAAGGCGAACTCACTGCATTAAGTCCACCCAACTCCTCATTTCCGTTCGCCAGGTGACAGCATAAGACTGACGGTTTGGCTGCAATGTGAAAAATTTTGCACGTTTTAGCTACAAGTTCAACCCCCTTATCTACATGGCCCCCCTGGAGGGGCGGAGTCAGACCCCATGTAACACAATGTGTCATCGGACCACACAAGCATACCTGCCAAATGGCATCCAAATCCATCAAACCGTTTCAGCAGGGTGAACGATTGTGACAGACTGACAGACCGCGCTACAGCGAAATATGTAGGAATAGGCAGAATCACTGGGTTGCAATAGCGATTCCACGTAATAATAGTGAGAAATAACAACAACAATGACAATGATGACAGCAGCAACAACAGTAATAACAGCTTTAATAAAAACAACACCGAAACAATTATTGCAAATTTTTCGCCCAACTGGTGTACTTTTGTGGAGTTGCTAAACATCACATCAAGTAAATGTTATCTTGAACCTTCAGCTGGCATTACTTAAAACAAATCCACCCACCACGAGTTTCATAGACGTTACTGTGTCCATCCATGAGAACCCATCTCAGAGCTACGGAGCGTCACCTGCCATATGAGATCACTGGCCAACCAACACAGATGAATGTGCCCCACCTTAACCCCATCCAGGTACACCAATATTCAATATACCCATTCTGGATACAGAGAAGACTCTGTTGACAGGTTGACTCTATTAAATCTATTAGATTTAATGATACTTGAGTCCTTTTTGATTACTTCAAACCCTATGTTAATGGTGACACCTTGTTTTCATCAAAATGTCAAAAAATTCAACCTCTCACAACAACGGAAACCCTTAAGCTAACTGAAAAATGTCGCACATTTGATTCCGACTGTGAGAGGACCCCTTATGTCAAATTTCATGTGCATCTGTCCACAGGGGGCTTATCAGCAAATGCACGAAATATAAGCTAAATATTTATTCTCTATAAACCACTTACGGAAGATTCTTGCTGGTGGATTTCAAGAGAATCACCGACGGCAGACTGGTCAACTTGTGACAGAGAACTCTTAACAATGTAGTCATCATACATCGACGCATCGTAAACGTAGAACGACTCCGTCCACTTGCCATAGAATGCTTTCCGTTTAACCTTCCTACGGACAGATATAAAAAAACACACTCTAAATGATTACCAAAAGAGATTACTGTACACAGCTGGATGGCCAATAAGAAACGTGGCACTTTACTTTTGTCCATATCTTCGCCAATTATTGACCGATTTTCAAAATTCTTTTACTGACACACTCTGCAGACAGTTTGCAATAATGTGATTATTATATATCCCACCACATCGTAAATGCGTCTCTCTACTACCTTGTGAAATACGAATGAAATATGCATGTACAACGATAATAACAACAAACAGCTAGGTAAAATTGAAAAAAGCACTTCAGATCAACATTGTGGTGAATGATCTGTATAACACTAAACCGTGTGGGTCTAACACAGTCTAGTGTCGTACGGATCATTCACCGCAATGTTGGTCTGAAGTGTTTTTTTCACTTACTAAAATGTTTGTTATTATCGTTAGGTTTCTTACATTTACGTTTCACAAGGTAGTGTAATGACACATGTATGTGTGGTGGGATATATAATAATCACATTATTGCAAATTGTCTGCAGAGTATGCCAGTGCAAGAATTTTGCAAATTGGTCAATAACTGACGAAGATATGGACAAAAGAAAAGTGCCACGTTTTTTATGGCGCACGGTGTATAATGGTTAGAACATTAGACTTGTGATCAAAAGATCATGGATTCAACTCGTAGTTGATCAGAACACTATCAAGTGATTACTACTTGGACGGGTGACAGCCAACAGACAGTTAAACCATCTCAGTATATAACTGACCATCAACTCAGCCTTTCATCCCTACAGGGTATGTAAATCGAGTACCGACCTACTTGGCTGAGGTTAAAGTGAAGTGGGCTCACCTGTGTCAAGTGGCAGGTAACACTGTGTAATCCCATATGGCAGGTGACGCTCTGCAGCTCTGCAATGAATTCCAATGAGGAGCTGCAACACCCTTTAACCCAACTTAACTAAGCCTATAATCAGCCTGCTATCTAGTGTGCATAATAATATTTTTTAGATCATATTGCTGCTATACATTAGAAAAAAACAAGCTGAACAAATTCTACTTGATTATCTGCAAAAGTGCAAAAGTCAACGTCCCATATTAATACTCGATAATTTCTACTATGTATGCCTGTTACCTGAATCTTTGCATCAGTTAAATACTTGAACCACTTTCGGTTGCTTCCGGTTGTTGCATCGGCTCTGAAAGCAAAAACAATATTTTAAGTAATTCCAAATTTATTTCAGCAGAAGAATTACTTCACTTGCTTTGGTTAAAATTCTTATATGAGAACACTTATGGGGTGTCTACATGATCCAGCAAATGTCCAGCAAACTTCCAGCAAATGTATTCAAAATACATGTGCTAATGCTGTATGTTTGCTGGATCGTGTAAACACCCTATTAATGTTTAGTTTAGTGCTGCACGTACAGTGCACTTTGTGTAAGATTTTAGCATTAAAATAAAAACTATTAAAATAAATTCAGCTATCTATATACAATAACAGCAAATTATCTGGAAACTGTGGTTTTCGATCTCATATTCAATTAGCACCATTTTTCTCACTTAGTCACACAGTTGATAAAAACAATATTTTAAAAAATCATGGCCTAAATATTATTCAAATAGAGTGACAATGTGACATGATAACCATTTAACTGTGCTAGTATATGAAACAAAGCAATATTTCTGTTAATTATAATTCTGCATAACCATCAACATATCAGTCTAGTTAAGTTCCATTTGTGCATAAGCTCTTAAAAATGACTACAAAAGATCTAGATCGCCAACGTTTGATCCAAGGAGCAAAGACCTAAGCTAATATTTCTAACTCATTACCAAGAAATGCAACTTCCTATATGGCCAAAATAATAAATGATATCAGCATTACAGATGGATGATTAAACAACTGACAATGGCAATAACGTATTTTGCACTAAGTACAATATAGTTATAAAAAACATTTACCTGCAAGCAAAAACACTGAGAACACCTTTCTCAAGCACCACCCAGATTGACTTCCAGCCAAACAGACGCATTTTCTGAACAACAAAACAAAGCTAACACATACAGCAAAAATACTATAAAAATGCTGCATATACAAAAGTGATAATAAAAAACTATTCGACATCTATCCCACATCAAGTTATTAGTTGAAATTTTCTTTCAAAAATGCCACAATTTTGCACACAAATAGTAACAACAGTCAATACTATCAATAGCTTCTTGCAGCACAGTAAGCAATGTATTAGATCAATCTGCAAAAGTTCAAAAGTCAACATCCCATATTAATACTTGATAATTTCTACTATGTATGCGGTTGCATAGTCATTAGTCAGCCAAATACTTTTCACTTTTGCATGCTGCAAAATACAAAAAAAGATACAGAAGACAATAATACATAGCAAAATTTGAAAGCTTAGTCAAATGAAATGAATAAAAAAATGAAGAAAAAAAACAAAAAACTTAACCGAATAAAACCAAGAACTGGCAAGTACAAATACAGTGGACTGATGCAAAGCACATTATCAGCTATGAATGTAACAAAAGCCTCATGTCAGTGAATAAAAACTTATCACTAAACCTAAAAAATAAAATACAAGTTAAATAGACATTGTCATGAAGCACTATGTACAGCTATAAACAATGCACAGTTTGTCAGTTACTTTGAAAAGCAGGCCTTCGTGTCGATGAATAGTGCAAGACAGTCTCGGAATAGATCTAATGTCTAACAGCATCCTCATCTGGGGGTCATTCGCTACTTCACCAGCGGTCTGATCTAACAGGATAATTTATACATTTACTATTTATTATAGATGTCACACATGAAACAGCATAAATATAATTATGACCCATACATACGAAAAATAAAACAACTTAGCTCAAATGAGAAAGATTTTCTGTTTTACATTTGCTGACACAAGAAGTACAAAATTAACTATTCACCTAAAACAAGCTCTGCAGTAGGCAAAAAGCATTTAAATCTTTATCTTCATCTGTTCTCATACGGCATCAAATTACCTTTATTTAACTGTTGCAATATGTGCAATATGATTATTAAAGCACTAGTACTTCTACTACCATTAACTTCATTATCCATCAATCAATTAAATGAATTACGTCATATTAACTTTGTCTTCAAAGAGTAATCTCTTCAAACTAGAGCTGTCAAAGCATTAATTTTTTAATGCGCTAATTAACGTGTTGTTAACGCAGCCAGGCCCGTTGAGAGGGAGAGTAGGGAGGGGGGAGTTACGCTGGGCCCCGCAACATTTGGGGAACCCAACCTGTAGAAGGTAGAAAGTTGGAAACACATTTTTAAACGTATGAAATTACTGACATCATTGCTAGCACAGAAATCTATTAGCCTGTCATCGAAATAATATTTATTTACAGTAGTGATAAAATGGCAACTACAGTTTAGTTACTTGAATTCATCTGATTGTCAAATAACCGCAGTTTAATGGAATATTTTAACTTTTGCCTCACAGAATTTAGTAAATGCAATAAATTTACGTAGGTGCATTAATTCTTTTAATGCATGGTAATTTTTTAACGTGTTAACACGTTAATTAATGCATTAATTTGACAGCTCTACTTGAAACTGTATGAACATAACTTTAACAGACCATCCAGCCTTACTGTCAAAAAACCAAAAAAGACGTGATAATTAACTAGTAAGAATACTGCATGAAATAAGTAGAAATAAGCCCAAAACTCCAAAGATACAACAGATAAATAAATAAAACAAATAAATTAAAATAAGAGTAATAATACTTCGAGCATTATGCATGGTGGCATCAATGCCGGCTTGTAGTAAAACAATAACAACTTGTTTTTTGCCATTCGCTGCTGCTAGATGAAGCGCTGTGTTACCAAACGCATCAGAACAATTGATGTTCAATATTCGCTGCACCTTCAGCTGCATGAAACACAATCCATTTCATGATGCAATAACACTCAGCTGTAATCAGCAGATCTACCATTTACTTTTCATTGGAGCTGCAAAAATTAATAATTAATTAATTAATTAATACTTAAAAAATTAATCCGTTAAAATGTGATTAAAATTTTTAGACTTCTTAGCAGCCTAAAATGACTACATCATTATCACTTTTTCGATTTTGCAAATGAAAAACAACCAATATGAAATCTACGGTTTTTGAAGCCTTTCTTAACTACATAAACTAATCAAAATTAATAGATTAATTCTGACAAAGTTTTAGAAATTAATTGGTATTGATTAAAAAAATTTTTTTATCAGTAGCAGCCTTACTATTTATTTCTGTGTAGTTAGTTCCATCTATCACTAAAGATGCACCTTAACAGTGAACAGAATTTACGAAAAAAGCATACAATGAACTTATAAAAAACAGCCTGAGGTCAAAACTAGGAAAAAGTCATATACAAAAAAATTATGCATAAGTTCGAAAAAAAAACAGAAAAGCATTATTAAGAAACAGAAAAATAACAGTAAATGCAGCAGATGTTGCCAATGATGCACCAAGAAAAAAAAAGCACTAAAATACTGAGTACACCTGTTACTCTACAATGGTTTATTACATGAAACTAACGCAGCAATCTTGGAGAAACACTTATAAATTATTAAGATGGCTTTAAGAAATCAACCTAAAAATTCTGAAAATAAAAAATTTATAAAACCCCTATGTGATGATTTAGGATGAACTAATTAAGAATGCACTCAAAACAATCTAAAGATAATTATGTAAAATTCTTTGCGAATCAACCCCTGAAAGTAATTTTTGGGAAAACAGTATAAACCTTTACAAACTAATTTTACTTGTAAGAAAAATAAGAACAAAAAGAGAGGAGAGTGAAGGACATCAGAAACTGAAGCATATGAATAGTTTGTTTGCATTGTGGGAGGATAACATGGGTTGGTCCAAAACAGCGCGTCAGTAACTACCAGGTTGGTTACTGTTTCATAGTTGCCATCACGAGCTGCTTTCAAAAACGTCTCTTCACTCTTCCTCTGTTCGGTCTTCTCTGCAGCTGCAACAAGCATCAGGCCAAACTTCCTATCATCTGCATCCTATCATCATCAGCTCCAAACGTTCTCTCTACCACTTACACTAAAACTCTCTTCAATCAATCTACCTTCTTCTTCTTATGGCGTACTCTTCCAGAGCGTAGCCGTGTCCACGACGTGGTGCCAGTCCGCCCGCCCAGAAGCTTTTCTCCACGCAGAAGAAAGACCAATGTTCAGAGGTCTCAGGTCTGCCTCCACCGAACGTAAACAGGTGTAACTGGGTCTCCCTGCGAGCCTTCTCCAGTCCGGAGGAGGCTTGCATATTGCGGCAGCAATGGCACGATGGTGATCTTCGTCAGGAGAGCTGCGGGCGATGTGACCGAAGAAACGGAGCCGTCTCCTTGTAACTATGCTGGAGAGCGGCTGGTAATTCGAGCGGGACCGGACTTCATCATTGGTTATGTGGCAGGTGTATGGGATCCTCAGAATCTTGCGTAACGCCCACATATCAAACGCATCCAGGCGGGCGCACAAGTATTCGTAGTGGTCCACGTTTCACACCCATACAACACGACTGGCACAATGTAGGTCTGGTAGAGACGAATTTTAGTATCCAGTCTGATGCCTGATTTCCAAATTCTTTTTTCCAGCTGTTGCATGCAGGTCCACGCCAGTCCTATCCGGCGAAGGATTTCGCCTCTGCTGCCATCAATCATACTGAGTCAATCATACTGCCCAGATAGATGAATGAATCAACCACCTCAACAAGTCCATCTGCCACCTCGACTGTTGGGCATGGAGCTGGATTGCCAAATTGGATAATCTTGGTTTTGGACCAATTAATCTGAAGCCCAAAGGCAGCTGCCTCCTCATGCAATCTACCAACCGAGCAAAAAATTTTAGAGCCCGTTTTTCCATCGCCAAAGAAAGCAAATTTGATCTCCGATTTACTGATTTCCGATCAACCTGCTCGTGCCATGCCTGGAACTTCTGACCAGCAAAGTAAAGCTATGTTTCTGCTGCGAATAAGCAACGAACTGCAAATTGACCATATTTAATTGTCAATTATCTGACTTGATCGGCCACTAATCGGCAATCAACTTGATGAGAGATTTGTCGAACAATCAGTCACTAACTGGTGATGGAAAAATGATCATTGAGTTGATCGAAGATCAGTTCGATCGGCCATTAAATGGGCATGGTAAAACAGGACCTTAGAGTGGCTTATGTAATAGGTGACGACTTGGTACAGTGAGCATGTAGTGCTAACGATGGCAAGGTCACATGCTCAAATAAATCCTGAATAAATTGTAAACTAATAAGATATGATGAACTTGTTTAAGATGCCAATAATTTGATACTATGAACATCAGAAAAGCAACATTCCTTTGCATAACAAGGTGAAAATTTATCACAATAATTCAAGGGTAATACTCATGTGAAATATGTGAAGCATGTGGCATATGTAAAGAATGTATGATATGTGAAATGCATAAAATATGTGAAAGCATAAAATAAACCTTCAATCAGAGATTTGATGTCGATCGTCATGGCAACATCGAAAGCTGAGTTTCCCTCAGCGTTGATCAGCCTGACATCAGCCCCATGCTCCAATAGCACTAGCACTATTTCCTGCACATAAGGTCACAGAATACAGCTCCATGAATGATAAGAAAGCCAATACCAACAAATGATACATTAAAATGACAACATTCATGTTTCTGACCTGAAAACCGTAAAATACTTCTAAATTTGTGGCAAGACAGTTTTATAGTCAGCCAACAAAAAGCACCATAGTACGGATCCAATATCACATGCACACCTCAATTCAATGCTTAATTCTTTTACCACTGTGCAGCGTTCATGATGTGCAAACAGTACAAGAAACCCAGCTATTGCTAAGAAAAGCTGACCAATTGCCTACATCAGAAGCCCAGCATCTGACTTCCAGTCACGAAGAGAAAGAGATTTGTCAGATCACATTTGGTCATTTTGCCAAGCGATATAAATAACTACATTTCCATGCATGTGGTCATCCCACCAGATGATATAAATAGCTACAGGGTAAATAAACAAAGAATATCGAACACAGGTTTTGCAAATATTTCTCTCAATAAAAACGCGTTGCTCGGAAAGACATGCTACAGATTATACAGTTCCCTTTGCAGCACTGACCTTTAAGGTCATTCAAGGTGAATGATTTTCATGTCATTTAAAAGCCAATATGCAACTTCCTACTAGTGATCAATAGCAGCTTAGGCCCTATCTCGCACCGTTTAGCCACAATAGTGCATAATGGCCTTCAAGGTCATCCAAGGTCAATGATTGCCATCTAATATGACACGGCGTATGCCACTTCCTATCAGTGATTAATAAAAACATAGGTTGTTCTCTCACCGTTTTCAAGATATAGCCACATTTTCCCTACCCCTTTCATTCAAACCCCAATTTGAAAATGTTCCCCTTGAAGTAGATGGCTGAAATTTTGCACACCCACGTCTAACGCTCATGGCTAATTATTCGTGTAAAAAGTTTTCCCGTAAACCATACCCATTAGCCACAATACATCCGTTACAGACAGATGAATGAACAGATGGACATATGATAACTCAACAGCTCGACCGTTACTAAAAGCTGGACCTTTACTTAAGTACGATCGGCTAAAATGTGTGTCTGCATTGTGCATATGCACCGAGCAATGTGCCTGTTCATGTCACACTGGTGGCCTTAGTGTTTATGTCATTACTTTATGTAAATTGTAATAAACGAATAAACGAACAAAACGCCTGACAGAACAAAAGAATAAACAAACAAACAAACGACAAACAAAAGGTCAAATCGATGAATAAATGCATCAGTTTTTGCATCAGTTTTAGCACACTTCTAGGGGCACATACTAACACATCAAGAATGCAGAGCATGCAACAGATAGGCTCGAATGGCACAAATCTGCTAGTGTATGACTTTGACTGACCCACCAATCTGCCAGTGAATGCAGCACGATGCAGTGGCGTGTCTCCGACATCATTAACCAAATCAACGTCAGCTCCATTCTACAATCAACAGTCTCAAATACAACAAAACACAACACAATCAACTAGAGCTACAGAAATTAAAAATCAATTAATCCATTAATCGTTAAAAATTAATGAATTAAATTTTTTTAATCTATTGACATTTGATTTCGCCTTAGTTTGCAAAAGATAACAACACCTAGTACAGGGTGGGCCAAAAAACCGGACCTATTTCAGCGCTGATAACTCAGCGATGGTTAGTGGTAAAAAAACGTGTGATACGTCGTGTAAGTTTCAGAATGCAGTAAAAAATAAACGACAAATTTACATAGTGAAGCATTTAAATACTCTTTGCCTAATTTGCATAAATATTCGTCACCCCCGAAATTCTGCCAAATCAGACTGTAGCACATAGATTTAATACAGATATTTGGGCTTTTGTAACATAGCGATGTTTATTGATGGAAAGGCGCGTAATATGCCAAAAGTTTCAAAATTGTGTTCGAAAGAAGTGTACAACTTGCATGTCTCAGCATTTAAATATTCTTTGCCTGATTTACACAAATCTGCCCCACCCCTAAAATCATGTTAAATTGGCAGTAACATATGAATTTAAGTTGATTTTCATTCAGCATACAGTGAGATATCAACAATCATTAACACACACATTGAGTTTAGATGAAATTCGACATAGGCAGTTGCCCAGCTTTTGCATTCATAATTACCGTCATCAGTCCTTTTACCAAGCTGATCGATCGCTGGAGTCATGTGTTTAGGATCAGCTGAGCCCAGCATTCGACTAGCACACGTTTTAGCTGATCAGCTACTGAAATTTTGTAGCCATGCTATCTGTTGCAATGCCCACACACTAAATAATTCGCAGAATCTAAATCTAGACTTTTTGGCAGTGAGTTTTTGAGTTCAATGAACTCGAGCACATGGGAGTGCAAGCAAATGCCTAATTTTGGGGTATTAAAGATTTACGCAAATTAGGCAAAGATTATTTAAATGATTTGCTATGCAAGTTCGGCCCTTTTTGTCTACAACATTCTAAAATTTTTGACATATCACATGCCTTTCTACGGGTAACCAATGCTGAGTTATCAACGCTCAAACAGGTCTGGTTTTTTTTGGCCCACCCTGTAGTTGAATAGTCACATTCTGCAGTTTTTATTGTCCTTCTTGACTACAAAAATTTATCAAAATAATTCAATTAATTTTGATTATTTTTTAAAAATTAATCAATTAAATTTTTTTCATCATTACCAGCCCTGAAATCAACATTTCTTAAGTGCTCTGCCAGCATGCTGAGCATAATAATAATGAAGGAGATGACATTTACTATGAAATATAACAAGTACTGTACACAAAATACAGTACCCCAATGAAAAACATTTCCGTTTGAGTTCAAACCAAAAAACTGCACTAACATTGAATAATTAACTAACAAAATAAGTTCATAAATATTAAGTAAGTATTAGAGATTAATTTAACGATACGTGCTATATAAATTCATATTTTACTTACTTACTTTTACTTTACAAACTGTGACATCATTTAGCAGTTTCTCGCAATGCTCTGCATTCCCAACAAATGAAGAAAAATGTCTTAAGCAGGCATTTAAACTGATCAAAGTTAACACCACATTTTTCAGATGGAATAGAAGTCTATTCCATAATTTCGAGTCTCCTGCTGCAAAACTTCTGTCTCTGAAGAGGCTGTAGGTCCACCAGATGACATAATCCTTCAGCATATGTTGACAACAATACTAAGTCAAATCATGCTGCTGCTGCTAATGTATCATTTTCAATGATCATCAAATGGTTAAGTCATAACTGCAAAAGTCAACAGAAACTGCCACTGCACTTGTACATAAATGATAAAATGCACATAACTTCTCACATTTATGATAATTAATGTATAATTATGTCAAGCAATGCATGCTTCCTTGGCCTTACCTCTATCAATAACTTAACCACTTCAGTGTGTCCAAAATATGATGCCAGATGCAAAGCACCCCATCCTTTATTAGCTTTCTGCTTTCCTGCAAAAAACACACATATGCATTGTAACATGCACGATCAGTGGCGGTTTGAGGCCCAGGCCACGAAAGGCAGGGCACAGGCTGGACCAATTGCTCCAGCCCCCATCCCAGTTTCGTGGTCATCTATGATTTTTTTTGCAAAGATAACACAAATATCTGATTTCTTTGCATTTCCAAATTGTACAAAAGTGGGCAAATTTGCAGCTTCCATTAAACGTCCAAAGAACAAAAGTGCTTCAGCTTTAGGGGGCTTTGCACCCCTAACCCTCTGGCTAGGGGCTCTGCCCCTGGACCCCACTAGGGGATCTGCCCCTAGATCCCCATTATAGCCTTGTACTACTGTGCTCGCCATGGGCCGTGCCCCCCATCTCCCAGATGTTGCAGGCTAGAACCGCTGCTGTGCACAATATAACATCCATGTTAAACATTTGCTAACAAATCTACGAGACTTTTCGAAACCAAAATATACAAAACACTAAAACAAAAAATTCTCTGAATTTTATTATCCAAATAGCGAATTTCATTTAAAATAACAGAAAAATATAAGACAAAATAAATTCCGACATACCAGTACAGTTAAGGTCAAAGGACAACTTATTTTCCTTCCGTGCAGTTACTAAAGACTTCACTGTTTCAATGTCCCCATTACGAGCTGCATAGAGTAATGAACTCTCCACCGAGTTATCCATCACCTAAGCATTGATAACAGAGACCACACAAAAGCTATTCTGATCAAAAACTAATTATTTCCTAACATCATTTGAGCATAATGTAAAATTTGTGGAAACACAGTCTCACCGCCCTGTTCAGTATCGGACTTTCTCTGACAATTCTTCCTTGGATCACTGTAGTACTTCTTTCAAATCTTACAAAAATGCAGAAAAATATTCAATGTCCTTTGCCTTCAATAACACAGAAACCTACAACAAGCCATTCTCAAATGGACGAAGTTACCAATGCAGTATCAAAATCTCACGATACTGCTGTTGGTCCCGATTCTATCCACTACCAGATGCTCAAAAATCTTCTAGATTCTGCTAAGGATACTCTGTTGGGTGCTTTAAATTATATCTGGACTACTGGTAACTTCCCATTTGAGTGGCACTTTGCCACAGTCATTCCAATTGCCAAACCTGGTAAAGATTCAACTGATCCAACAAGTTATCATCCTATCGCTCTAACTAGTAGCTTGTGCAAAGTTATGGAACGAATGATAAACACCAGACTCGTCTGGCACTTGGAAACGCACAAACTGAACACACCAGTCCAAAATGCTTTTAGGAAACAATGTAGCACAACTGATCAACTTGTTCGCTTGGAGATTTTTGTTCGTGACTTTTGTTCATTGTCAGTAAATAGCACATTGTTGCCCCACGCAAAACTGGCAAACATCTAATGCGGAAAACAGCAAACATTATAAATGTGGCACTAAAAATAAAATTTGATTCAGTAAATACTCAGTAAAAATAGCTTTTTGGACAACAATAATATCTTAGTAACTCTTACATAATGTCGTAATGAGCAAAAACAGAAGGAAATGCATTGAAATGCTAAACAACATATCACGCGAAGCAAAATGATAAATCAACGTTTATTAATGTCAAACAGCACCAGGAGGAAAAAGATCATGTCACGAACTCGTTATTTAGTAGAAAATACAATAAAAGACGACAAAGCACATGAGGAATAGACCTGAGCTACCATCACATGACTGAAATTATCAGCGCTTTAGCCTAAATGGTACTAAATACTAACCTGACGTGCGCTGTTTACAAAACAAAGCAATTAAATAACTTAATATTATTGCCTTCCTGTCCACAAATGAGAGTTTTTTTTATTAAAAACTACTCAGATTTTCGTCAATCTTCTCAGCTGTTCATTTTGTTTACAAAAACAATAGAGAAAATAATTAAATAATTAAAAATAATTAAAAAACGTGAAAACTTTAAACTCGAACTTGAGTTTCACAGACGTGCCATTTACGTGACATAGCGCTTACTGCGACAGAAAAAAATATTGTTGTATTTTTAAAATCTGCGCTCGAATAATTTGTCTAATCTGTCAGGTTACGTAGCATAAAAACGATAAAATTATAATGGTATAACTTTCGGTTTCGAAAAAAACCGGAGAGATTGACCTAGTTAACCTGCAGGTGCGTCTTGACCTAGTTGCTGTTTGAGTGGATTTTTGTTTGATTGTTTTTTTTGGAGATTTTTGTCTTTTCATGTAAGTTACATGTTGACTTGCTATGTGTAGTGCCGAAGACGGTCAGAATTATGAGCTACACATCCTGACCATGGGCGTGTGAACGTCATGACTGCTGTTATTGTAATGGGTTGGGAATATTCTCCCACTGTCCATGCACTCGATGCAACACTGCTATAGCGTCGAAAGGAAAGAAAGAACATTAACATAGCCGACAGGGCCGGTCTGCCAAGTATTGCAGATATAACAGGGCCGGTTACGATCACCGATTGTTGAAAATAAGAAGGTCACCGATCGGTGATTTTGATCTTTTAGGCTAAAATCATCAGTCGATGGAAATAAGAAATAAGGTTAAAATCACCAATTTGTGAATGCCAAAATTACCGATCTACATACTTTTATTGCCTCATACATGTACGCCAAAATAATTTCATGTCGTTTCTGTTGGAAAGACTTCCGAAGTAACTTTCTGCAAAAATTATCTAAAGTTCATTAATTATTACATAACAAATACATTTCTAACAATCAAACGTGATTAAAACATATTTTGACAGTGGTCCGATAAGGAAGACTTGCCTTTCTGTTTGTGGTTAACTAAAGAAAGTAGGTAAAGTAAGTAAGACTTGACTTGGCGAAAATTGGCATTTGCATAGGTTCTAAAAGATTTGTATAATACCGTTAATTTTGGACATTCAAGTAAGATGCTAAGATGCAAATGAGCTATGTTATTTTTTACTGCAGAACTTACATTTGGCGTCACTTTTGAGCTGGTGCAGAAGTTACTTGCTAACTGTTATAAACGGCTGAGCAGTGGAGATGCTAACTATTTCTCCGTCGTTGTGGGAGCTTCTGTCAAATGTCGTCACCAATGCCTAAAAGTCATAATTATAAACATTATTCTCTCAAAAGTTATTTATAAACATTGTTATTTAATGCAGCCTATGTAGTCCTACTTTTTATTTATGATTGCATGTTGGTTTATGTTAGGCCTATATTAAAGCAGTAACCTAACTTCGTGCAAGTTTGTATTCTTAATAAATTGTATTCCACATATATAACACACATATATCACAAAAGTACATAGGGTTGGGTATGTGTGAATATCACTGTTTCGCTCCGTCGATGATCGTAGTTTACACGGCTAGTATCACCGATCGGTGATTTTAGCGTAGAAGGTTAAAATGACCGATCGGTGATACTAACCTTCTGACTTATTTTCACCGACCGGTGAACGACGGTGATCCTAATCACTTTGAGATATAATCAGCAAGAGGCATTAGCTCTTTGGCGAAGGTAATCAGCAAGAGGCGCCAAGCACTGTTTGGTCACATTGTTAAGACTGGATGCCACCACACCTGCACCCCAAGCGATATGCCAGGTCATTGCAATGAAAGGCAGTCAGAGTCTGGGGACAAACTGGCGAAGACCTCCTGGGCATCCTTGAAAGACCTGGATATATCAGATCGGCAGTGGAACACCAGCCAGCTGGAGACAGATGTGGCAGAGTGCAGATGAACGTGGACATCGTGGGGAGTCGTCGCAATGGACCTCAGAGCTGTCTACGCATCATGATAATGGTCCATGTCTTCCTGTCTATTTTACATACCACTGCCACTGCTGTAGATCAGTGAGACGTGTAATTATAGCTGTGTTGCTTATGTCTACCTGAGTCTGTGTATTACTATAGGAGTGGACTTTGTCGATGCTAAAACGTCTATATCGATGGTTGCGAACGTGGCTATTGATTCTGCTGACAGCAGCTACCGTGTTCTCAACCTTTTATCACTGTATACTGATCCAGACTCGCAGTGATGTCATCTTGTCAGATCAGGTGCAGCATGTTCTTTGTAATGGTTTGAGATCCATAGATAAAATTTACTACAGTAGTTTTCTTCATTGAATCATGTTGGCATGCATACTCGCACAAGGTGAATAAGCTGGCAGATGTCTAACTTCCCACGAGAACTACTCACTGACTGCAATTTGATCGGCGTGCGTGTTGGGTATGACTAATTACCATAACAGACTACAGCGAACCACAATGGACCTCAACAAAGCTACAATGGATTACAACGGGCCACAGATTGACCACAACAGGGCTGCAATGGACCACGATGACGAAGAAGATGACGTAAAAGATGAACAGACGAAGACGACCGATAAAGCGAACGGACAGTGATGTCAACGACGGCAAAGTCAAACGAGACGGACGACAGGAAATGGACAGTGAAGACGACAGCAAAAACAGACGTCTGTTTTTCATTTTTTACGTCGTCATCTCCATCGGTACGGTACAGTTTGCTATGGTCAGTTGTGGTCCATTGTGGTTCATTGTGTTCGTTGTGGTAATTAGTCATATCGATGCATGTTTGTGTATTTCGCTTGGAACTTTCCTCATTTTGAATGTTGCAACTGAATTGGTGTCAGAAATTATGTAAAATGATTTTTGATTTATTACATCTCATTCTTTGCCTTATCGTTTCACCTGTGACCAGTTTCCTCTTTTTGTTGTCAAAATGTTAGCGTTGCCTTTGCTTAGTATTGCATTTGTAGTGTATTTTGATTTTTTGGTGAATTTGTGTATCAACACTCAATCAATTACATTTTTCTCTGTCTGTCCATTTTTAGTCATTTTGAGTCCATCACTTGTACTGCAATATTTTTAATCAGCTTGATCCATTGACCATACTTTTCTGCTGTTTAAATTGTTGCGTTTTTTCTGCTGCAGTCGTTGACAAGTGAGCAGGGAGTGGTTCGTGAATGGAGCGAGAACTTACCAGACTTATTCTTGGAATCAAAGATACCTTTTCACAACAGTGAGAAATATGGCCAGTGGTGGAATCTAACACAGCTGATTAATGTGAATCTCAGTGTGACACCAGTGAAAAGAGAGATACCCGTTGCACAAGCTGAACTTAATTTTCATGAGTAGGTTTTAGCAGATATGTGTTCGAGATTTTTAACAGTACCAACTACCGATAGTTGCAATATCTGTTTAATGGGCTGTGTCAGAATTAAGAGCACGTCAGTGAACGGGTGAAGTACTGATAGAATAAAACCCTAGAATTTTAGGGCAAAGTCCAGTGTGAGTCCACCCAGAGCCATAAGTTCGATTGGGGGGAAATTTAGGGGACTGAAATTTTCCTCCTAGCAAAGTCACGTGGCCCAAACCCAAATGCATTAGCATACGCAGAACGTGCAGTGTTGACTTAGGGTAGGCCAACAATCCCACCTTAACCATCATTGTTAGTGGACCAAAGTTCATTAATTTTTGGATTAATGCATAAAAGGATCATAGTTTTTCGCTTGTCATTATCTAGAGATCGAAGTCAAAGTCATGGTCAAAGTCAAAAGTTGTCTTAAATTGCACAAAATTTTGGACGTTTTTTGCCGTGCCAAATTTTAAGGGGGCGGTGCCCCCCAAAAGTTGTACCCGTGTTATCACCTCAACTTGGCGTCATATCAAGTGGCAAAGTTTTGTGGGGCTATTCCTTCTACTGCCTAAATTATAGGCACACATTTGGTGAATTTAAAGCCGATTTTTGACCCCTCTTTGAAAAAAAATTGTAAAAAGATCCCTCGTTTTCTGTGGGGTGTGCGCTAGTAAGACTGCCATTCTCTAGTGCTTGTAGAAATTTGGCAGTGCAGCACCCCCTATGGGCCAAAATATGGTCTTTCAAAAAAAGTCGGTTTGGGTAGGTATGATTTTTCATATAGACCTCCATAGTTAGACCAAAGTTCGCCAAACTTTTTTTCACCGAACGTGGGAGAAATTGCAGAAAATCAAATACTTGTCCGATTTTGAATATCTTCATCCTCTTTTGGAGATATTCGCCGTCAAAGTTTGAAGTCATCTGAAATTGCGCCAAATTTGGCATGTTTTGGCCTGAGAAATTTTCTGTTGAGGGCCTTCAAAATTTTGGGACCCAATTTTTTAAACTCAGCCTAGTACAGACCATGGTGCAAAATTTCACACCGATTGATCGGTGGAGCTCGGCTGGCGAAGCTCGGAGCTCTTGTGGCAAAAAAAAATAACTGCCGCAAAACATGAGTCTGCTCCGAAAACTATCACTTCTGGGCGGACTAATTACCATGATGGCACTATGTAAATGTGTTCTGATTGTCTGATTGATTGGTTGATTAATTATTTGATTGATTGAGTCTGGTTTATAAAATACATTAATGTGAAATTAATGTGAGGCTGTTTGCTTATAAATACAGGGTGGTCCAAAAAACAGCACAAAGTTTATGGCACCATAATTTTGCAACTGTGCATCACAGAGTCATGCGGTTTTCAGCAAAATGTTCTGAAAGAAATTCTTATAAATACAGGGTGGTCCAAAAAACAGCACAAAGTTTATGGCACCATAATTTTGCAACTGTGCATCACAGAGTCATGCGGTTTTCAGCAAAATGTTCTGAAAGAAATTCTTTACATGACTAAAGTCAGTGTTTAAATACATCAATTAAATATTCTTTGTTTTTGCCGCTGGCAAGTGAACTATTGAAAAACAGTATTAGCTTCAATGTATTTTGGTTTATAAAAACATGCCACTATTATTTTATGAATAGCTCCGTGAAAAATTGGTCGATTTTAATAATTTTTGGCATGCGACATTAAGAAGAAACTTGACTCAAAGGTTTGTAGATTTGGCCACCTCACCTTAATGTTATTGCTACACTACCGTGTGAAATGCAGAAGTCGCAGTTTGGCCATTGACAACAATGAATTCCTATCGGGTAGCATATGTGTTGGCTCAGAAATTATTAACTGAATAGTGACAAATGCAATTAGCAATTATTATCACTCAAAAAGTCACATGTGACATCACATCATTTTCATTTTAGCATGTGCTCAAAATGTCCTCCTGCAGCACAAATGCAAGCGGTAGACGTTGACACAATTTGCCAACAGCACGTTCAGTAACTGCATGACTCAAGCAGCCCACTTGCTGTTGATGTGTCATTTCAGTTTGTTGACTTAGAATTTTAAAATAAAGACAAAGCAACAGATTTTCAATGATTTTGTGGTCTCAGTAATTTTTCGAGCTGACATATGCACTACCCAGTATAAATTCATTGTTGTCAATGGTCAAACTACGACTTCTGCATTTCACAAGGTAGTGTAGTGACAACCTTAAGACGAGGTGGCCAAAACTACAGACATTCACGTCAAGTTTCTTTTTAATGTTGCATGCCAAAAATTATTAAAATCGGCCAATGTTTTGGAGCTATTGAAAAAATAAAATAAAAGTGGCACGTTTTTATGGACCGCGGTGTCGAGCCGGGGTAATACTGTTTTTGTATCGTTCAATTGCCAGTGGCAGTAACAAAGAATATTTAACTGCTGTATTCAAATACTGACTTTAGTCATGTAAAAAATTTCTTTCGGAACATTTTGCTGAAAACCACATGACTATATGACATATGGTTGCAAAATTTTGCTGTCATTAACTTTGTGCCGTTTTTTGGACCACCCTATATATGTAACAGGTTATTCCAGTATCCAGTCAATAAAAATGACAGAACTTTGTTTTTTGAAAAGCTATTTCTAACATTGTGGTTCATGATTTTTAACTGCTGGTTTTCCATGATTCATTACACTTGTATAGCTTCTGAATGCTAATTTACAAGGTAGTAAAATACATCGTTTGAGGTGTGGTGGAATCTTCAGCAGTTACTCTATATAGCTGAGAGCATTTTCAGAATTAGTCCGTTCTCGATGAAGTTTATTTTTGAAACATGGTGCCTGCTTTTTAACTGATCACCCTGTATAGTCTGTATTATGTTGCATCTGTGGTTGCAGGTATGTTTCACTGATGCATACACAGTGCAAGAATCCTGTTCGTATCGGCAACGTGAGTGATGGCGGTTGGGATATTTGCCTTTCACCACCATTTCAGTTAGTCCGGCCATGTCTAGTCTACTCTTTTGGGTAAGTGTCGTCTGCTTTTCTACCAAGTCTCAAAACAAGTGATGTGGATAAGACTGAAATCTTAATGCCAAGGTCATAATAACCCAAGACTGGTAGTGCCAGCTTATTATACCAAAGGATCACTATTTTGAATGTTTGCTATTTCGAAAGTTATGGTTAGCGTTAGGGCCTTCGATATTGGACCTTCAGAATAGTGGACTTTAATCGACTAAGACTTCTCATGCTTTAGATGATATGATTTAAGACTTAAGGAGTACAATTACTGAATCAATAATGAATTCGTTTTAATGTCAGAAGTTCAGAACTAAAGTGGAATGTGCTGTGCGCTATGCCATGATCAGCTATAGCTTTTTGACCAAGAGTGCAAGATAAAGATCGTAATTGCTAGTGAAGACTTTGAAACCAAGACTATTACTCAGACTGCAATTTTTGGTCTCAAGACCAACACCATAATGTTTTTTGCAGCTTCTATGGTGGGCTAAAAACGGTTTTTGGTCCAAAAATGTCTGGTGTCACACCACTCGGCAATGCAGATGGCCAAACCCTTTTAACCGTTTAATGGTCACACATGAAATCTGTTAACCCAACGTGTTCAGCATATGAACATTTGATGACACTGACCTAACGTAGAAATACCCCAAGTTGGAAGGTTGTTTGTTTTGCCTATCTATGTTTAGGCCTATGTTCGCGTACGAGAACGCTGACCACTTCACCGTCTAAAGACTAACTTATGGTACTGACACTAAT
>Ga0209367_1000629_pt1 | contig 37195 bp, 29 predicted proteins | sample WorMetLIZISLAND2_FD_187412 | JGI IMG/M metagenome (GOLD analysis project Ga0209367, IMG submission 187412) | Marine gutless worms symbiont microbial communities from Max Planck institute for Marine Microbiology, Germany - Olavius geniculatus... ...
GAAGACAAGGGGGGTGTTCTGGACAGCAAAGATACAGAAGAGAGGGGGTGGGGGGTTGTGTGCTGAGCAGAAAAAAGAAGAAATTTTCCATAGAAGATAAAAAATAGCTCACAAAAAGCTTCAAAGAAGTTTCAGGAGCATTAACAGAAGAAGATTTGCGGAATGTTTTATATGGGGATGTACAGGGGGTTAAATTGTATCATAAAAAGCTAGAGGGGGTAAAGTTGGGCCAGGCCTATATCTCAAACACCTGATTTTTACACAATTTTCAGCCATCTAGTTAAATTACTAATAGATTAATGTAAGATTATATCTTGTTATAATCATCTTGGATAACTAACATCTATAGGTAATTTGCTACACCACTTCAGTCTCTGATTGATTGAGTCTGTTTACTTAGAATATTTCTTCTTTTTAGTGTACTATTGCTGTAATCAAAAAATTATTTGGTGTGGAAAAAAGCTGCTCGATTTTTATGTGAATGTGTTCAAGCTACGATGATAGCAATAACAGCAAGTCAATGACACATCTTTCATAGCATTTGTGTACTTTTACTTAAGATGCTGTAAAATAGATCATAGTAAATATCTGTTCTACTGGTGATTGAAACACTGCATGATGCATTGTAGACAATATGTCGTTAGTACAGTATGGAGTGACAAATGACAGTCGTGTAATTCTGTCGGTAAAAGATGCTGTCAGTAATGCAGCATCGTCCGCTGCTGCTGTTGACGCTGGCTGTTCAAAGCAGCAGCAGCCACAGCCTGAGCTCAATAGTGAACTTAAGATGCTTCTACTGAGGCACTTCACTCCAGCCGACGCAGAGCGAGTCGCTGAAGAGTTCAAACAGGTCAGAGTCTGTCTTACCTTACATTCACTGCTAGTTGGATGACGCTTAAGCAGCCACCGAGCACTGAGGCCACTACATGGCCCAGTGTGCAACCCCGTCAGACCTCAAGATTGATAAAGCCTCTTAGAAGCTTTAGCAAACTTTAAGAGAATAAACCAGTGGATATTTCTGAAGGTGTCTAATGAAATAGTGTAGTTCCTTAGGAAGAGGCATTAAAGCATTGCATTAGGCAATGAAGTGTAGAGATGTATTCGCATCCTATTGACAGAGGGGACAGTTGGGAGTCCTGACTTATACCCATTACAGGTGTCAGTTAAGGACTGCATGGCCAGTAAGTGTAATTACTTCCTGGAAAGTCTTAGAGCATAACTTGTCTGTCTTATTATTATATCATGTAAGGCAAACCTAAGAAATCTGTAAATAATTGAGAAATTATGAGTAATTGCAATAACAAGAAAAGCCCAGCTAACACAGAAGAACATGCGGTGCATGCTTGAAGGCCCAGTGCAAACAAAATCTAAGCTCATCGATCCCAGCAATTATGTTTCATTTACACTCGCCATGGGGTGCAACTGGTCTCGCGCAGCTGTATAAATTGGCTAGAAATCGCAAATTTTTCCTACCCCCTGTCATTTAGTGCTCTCGCTCGGGTTGACCCCTTTTGAATTTATATCTTTACGGATCCTAAAACTACAGTCTTCCAGGCAGCCGACAGTGAAGATTTGGTCATCCTAGCTTGCACCGTTTTTGACTGATCTACCAGTGTGACAAATGGACAGACAGACAGATGGACAGAAGACAGAATTGCGATGGCTAAGACACCCAACAGCAGTAGCTGCTGTCGTGCATAATAAATTGGTTAGGCATGACATAGTTAAGTCTCCATCATAGTAATACTGGCAAGAAGATTTTTGCATTGCTTTGAACAGTGGCTGATATTGTAGACATAATGATTGTTTTACGCGAAGCAATTTAATGACAAAATTTACTGGATAGTCTGAATGCAATATCCAACTGTTCCTTCTCATGTTGCCTACTACTTGCCAGTGACTGGTAACCCATAGACTGTTTAGGCCTACTCATGTGCAGTTGTGCACGCAAAAACTGTTTTAGTACTAGAAGTGACAGATGCCTAATATATGAGCCTGGAATGGTTGGTGTACTGGCTGGAGAAACTCGGAATCCTCATACAGCCGTGCAACATGACCTGTTATGTGGTATTGTTTTCATGAAGGAAAATTAATAGGACAACCAGCTAACTGCCAATATTATTTACACTATAAAGATACATAAATTATTAATAAATTAATATTGTACAATCGTTTTAGCTTTACTGGTACCTATATTGCAGTGATTGAAGTGCTGGCCATTATAGTTGAGCACTTGAATTCTGTGTTACATTTCTGCTGATTGTATAGTGTTGGTGATGTTGCAATGTCCAAATGTGGACTCTGCATGTGTTCAGGATATGAAGAACGTTGTGTCGAGTCTGAGTCTTGATGACATTGAGCGCATTGCTACAGAGAACATTGCCAAGACCTCCTAGTACTGATACATCGCTATATGTGTTAGGTTAAAGGTTGACTTACATCTCTGGCACTGTTCCATGTTTACGGTTTTTATCAGTGTTCACTGTGGGAATTTTGGACACATGCTGCCCTCTAGATTCAATTATCACCCTAAATTTGGGAGTAACTGTATTTCCGCAGATGCACTGTTTTGGCAACTTGTGTGAGGCTGTGCCGTCCGCAGATATAAACTTTTGAGTTTATTTGTTTTTAGCAAATGTTTGAACGTTTTACATTTTGGAGGGCTTTAAAAACTGAACTGTGGACAACTAATTGCCTTATGATGCCAGGGCCATTAAACACAGAATTTAATAATATTTCGAAGGAAACCTGAACATTCTGCAGCACCCACATTTGCCTAGACTTTCACCATGGTTGCACCTTGAAAAGCCTGAATTTGCTAAATGTATGAATTTTTGGCCATATTTTTTTGTGTTTTCTAAGTTCTTATGTGCGTTTGCAGACTTTGGCCGGTTGCTATGTATGGCTGGCAACAAATCGTCTATCTAGCTAATTTACCGTACTATACTAGCCACTAATGGCTATGACAACAAACGCCAAAACTGACGTTTTAAGATAATATATTGTAATGAACGCACAATAATACGCAGTAACAGACTTTAGCTCAGACAATAATCTTTATATTTTTACGTAAAATGGCTGGTTAACTATTCATTTAATCATTATTTAATGCAGCAAAGCAAGCAGCTTAGCATGCGAGCTACTGCCGTTGATGGCTGACGATTCAAATTCTCCAAGCTTCTGTCGTCATCGTTTGACATCCACATCATCTGTTGATGTCGTCCATTGTTGGCTAAAAATGATCTCGATTTCGGGTCGCATGGAACACTACACGTTGTCCTGGAATTACCCAGAAATTCACGGTTTGTAGACAACACCTCGCCAAGTCGATGAAGGTTCCGTCTCCAGGCCCGAATCGTCAGACTCGATTCTGTCAGCACTTTCAACGTTCACGTAGCCTCTCTGTCGGACTACGACCAGCTTCGTGGCTTTTAGTATCTCAATACAAATTCTCACGTGAGAAATTTATCGTTTCCCACTCTAAATCAACGTTTTGAGCCTATTAATGGCTCTTCACATCTCCCGACTTGAAATTATATCTTGTAACTGCCGTTGAAGATAGTGATGCACGGATTCTCAGTTCTGTAAACATTTAATTCTGGCAGTGTTCCAGTGTTGTGGTTGATGCCCAGGACTGGCAGGAAGCAAGCGTTACGTATGTGGGTTATAGTCTATTTACTCTTAATCTTACGCCAGCCTTGCTGTAAAATATTGGTGTGCACATATCACAACCTTAGTGTTTCTGCTGTTGACAGTTTTGACATTCAAGTTTTGTTGTTTATGTTGCATGTTTTTTGTATGCATAATTTAAAATGACAGTAACATTTAGGATTAATAGTTATATGCCATGTACTGTAATGTGTATTAAATAATTGTACTGTGTTTCATTGTACAAATGTCTAGCAAAGCTCATAATTTAAATGGTATATACTTGTAAAGAACTGGGATGTATGCAAGCAGCTCCAATATCTGCAGTGTTACATTGAATCAAAATGTGCATGTTGGTTGTTCAAACCTCGGTTTTTTTATGACGTCTTCCGTGTTCATTATTGTCACATTTATTTATGCCATGCTTATTGAGGTTTTATCATCACCATTCGCAGATGAAAAATTAGAATTCCGAGTGGCAATTTACATAAGAAATTCTACTAAACATGTAGGCCCTGTTACGACTGCAGGGACAGTTGCTTTGTTTTGCCTTCAACATTTTATGTCACTGTACTCATTGTTTCAGAGTTTTCAAATGGTGTATCCTGGGTGACCACTTGTCTGAAAAAAAACAGGGAAATGTTTGAAATTCTACATCTGTCAGGAAAATGTCAGGGATTTCAGTCAATCAGGTAAATCTCAGGGGAAAATGTCAGAGAAAATTGTCCAAAAACTTTCCAAAAAACTGCATCAGCATGCTTTTTAGTATCACTCACATTAGTAGTACTCTATGCCAATTGTTTTATGCTGTTTATTGCAGAATTTTGCTTACATATGTTTTAGTTTCTAATATTGATATCAATACTATATTTTAGTTATATGCATACCTTCATAGAAATTGTCAAGTGGCCTAATGTTCTGGAGAACTGCTAAACTACAGTGGGAACCTCATGTGGGAAAGTGGGAAAATAAGAATTTATTTGAGATGAAAGGAAAACTTAAACAAATGTGATTTTAAATGGTTGCAAACGAAAAAAAGATGCACAGTAGATAACGTGATCAGTTGCCAGAAGGCGCCAAAGACAGCAATAGCGTTAGGTTAACCTAGTTTACTACCGTTTAAAATGGTCCAGAGTGACGCAAATCACCAGGGACATGTTGGAATATCATATTGCATGTGTTGAGAGTGATCACCCTGTGTATCTGGGTGATTTCTTGAAACGTTGACTTGTTCTGTGTCCGTAACAAATAAGAGCCTTGTTAACACTGTAAAATGTGCGTGAACAGTTGAGATAACCACAGCCAAAACTATTCAGCTAATCGGTCAGTAAATGTATTTTAATAAATCAGCTTACACACTGCAAGTGACTAAAACTGACCAATGGGCGAACAGGGGAGCCCATTGGTTATTGGTTAACGCGTACGTGAGTGTACCGTAATGTATTTTGCCAGTTCGTCAAAAACTAAACGGTCAGTTCAGTTTAGTTACGTCGTTTTGTACGCACCGTAAAACGATTTTGAAAAGTTGAAATTAAAGTAAGCTAACTTAGTACTTATTACATTATATTACATATTTATTTGACTCAGGTCACAAGTACCCATAGAACAGACAATAACATAAACGAAGCAAACTAAGAGAGACTACAACTACTGTACATTTGATTGTTAAAAAAGCAAAAGAAGAAATCAACACGGCCAGTTATGATGAGTTATCTGACTGTCTACTTAACTACGGCAGTATAAGCACACATCGTAAAATTAGACAATTTATTTCCTGTTACTAAACCGTGCCGATAATCTGTGTTCGATAATCGATACACGATAATCAATCAAGAACAGCTGACTTAAAGCGCTGGAAGGCACGCGTAGTTGTTTACATTTTGTGCAGCGATGACTTGGGCCAATCAGAGGCAACCACGGTGATGATATCTCGTCGTGGTGAACCGTGATTGGTGAGCATGGTCACGTGCACCACCTACCGGCCTTTTTATGTTTTTAACCTCAGTTAACTTTGGCACTGTGCCGGACCATTTTTGGCACCTACTGTGTCGGCACAGTTACCTATAGATTTAAACGTCACTACAGCTTCTTAAAAGTGTCGACACGCGTGCGTGTCAGCGTTCTGTGTGTCGTTCTGTCAGCGTGGAATCGATTGTTGTTAGTCGCCGGTTGTAGTGTTAAGTAGTTGTAATTAGTAATAATCTTTTGAAGAAATTCGGGAAATGGCCCGTCGACAGTTTATTCTAACTATTGCGAGTTTGCTCGCATTATTCGGTAGTTAACACATTCATCTTATAACTTAGCCATGTCTCACAGCCTTACTTTCATACTATTCAGTTCATTGCTATTTCTTGCTATTGCTATATTGAACTGTCCGCCGTCAACGTCGGCTACTTATAACCGTACTTGTAAATACCTTACTGTATAATACCAGCATCACTAGGATATATGCAGTCAATAAATGTTGATTTGTTGACACTGATCACATGTGGTCAAAGAGCAGTATTGATAGTTTTGATTGCTGTTGTTTCTAGTATTGTCAGCAGCAGCAACAGATGATGAAGAGACTGCTACAGTGGATGATGACATTGGAAAAAGCCGCGACGCATCCAAAACTGATGACGAAGTCGTGGAGAGGTACATGGAATTTACTGTTGACTAAACATGCCAATCTGTAGCCAGTTGTTGTCCACATTGTACTTGTGAGTTTTCCACAGATACACAGGTGCCAACTTCTAGCAAATTGTACTGGGACAGCATGTCGAGTTGTGGAGAATTGAGGCATGGAAGGCATTGAGGGGTAGGAAATTGGGCTGTTATTTTCTTTTCAGTTGACTTGAGAGGTCTGGGGAACATCATAAGCTTTCTCGTCAGAGTCCTGGAAGAGCTCTGGCATCCAGACACATTTTGGTCTAATTTTTTCTACAACAGTTTTTTTGTAGAAGCAGTGTTTCGTAGTTTAGTGTACAAAAACCCATGTAGTCTACAAAACACTTGCTGACTTTATGTGCATTATAAATTTTTATATTATTATCATTATTATTTTTAAACCCTCAGTACTCAGTTCTTGAGGGTAAAAAACTAAACTACACGAAGCAAGGTAAATGACTGCAGCAGCGGACTAGTCAAATGAAGAAGTGCCTAAGAATGAGACTGCGTTGCCTCTTTATTATTATTATTTGTTATGAATTGATAGTCATGAGTAGTTGAAAGTAGTGGTGTGGTGCATACTGATACTTGTGTTATAGATACCAGATCATTTTTCCTGCTGCCTTATGCACAGGTCTGCATTTTACTTGTAGCACTCTTGTCGACTGTTGTTAGCATGTTTTGGTGACTTGGAGACTTCATCTGCTCGACGTAGTGTAGTGTATATCAACTGTTGTGATGTATTTCAGGGAGGAGGAGGCAATCAAACTAGATGGCTTGAGTGTAGCTCAGATGAAGGAGCTACATGACAAAGCGGAGAAACATGCATTTCAGGCTGAAGTTGATCGCATGATGAAACTCATCATTAACTCTCTCTACAAGAACAAGGAGGTTGGCACCAGCTTATCAGTGTCACTGTCAACCTTTTATTAAAAGTGATTCAAGTAATCTAGGTACTGTAATATTTACTGTAGTTAGTTAAACCGTGATATCTGTGTTTTACTGGTCAGTTTTAAACCTAGGGATCTTTTTGTTAGATTTAGAGTCTGCCAACTTCACCAGATATGTCGACACTATGCCTAGTTAGAAAATGTTCTTGTGGCCGCGTTTGTTTTTTATTAGTGATAAGTGCATCAGTTATTGCAAAAAGCAAGTTGAAGTACCAGACTACAGTTGAAATCTATAAAATTAACTTTTAACTTTTTAATTTTGCATAATTAATGTTACTTTAAAAGCTTATTACTGTCATAAGAAGTAGCTGCAATGTTCCTTATGTCTGGTTGTTCACTCAGTGGTATTGGTTAAGATTTTGCTAGTCCAGATAAGTTGTTGAAGGCCACCAATACATCTGGGTTTGCAACCTTTAATCAAGAATCTGCTGTGAACATTCTTGAAATGAAATATTATATATTATGAGATGAGTTGATTCTTTACGTGTTATTGTGTATCTTCAATAGATGGCAGACAAGACATCTTTAATTGCTGTTACTTTGATGCTGCAGATTTTCCTGCGTGAGCTGATATCAAATGCTTCCGATGCACTCGACAAAATTCGTTTCCTGTCCCTCACGGACAATTCTGCGATGACAGAAAATGAAGAGCTCGTGATACGAATAAAAGTATGTCGATTCTCTGGCCTTTTTCCTGGTTTAGATACATGTGTACAGTAGTAGTAGCAATTAGCATTTTAGATTTATATGGTACTGAAATAATATCTTGAATTTTGTTCTGTAATCAGTATATGGGATATTGAACGTTTGCTACTCATTGTCTGTAGGCGGATAAAGACAATCACGTTTTGCATGTGACTGACACTGGCATTGGCATGACAAAAGATGACTTGGTCAAAAATCTTGGCACAATTGCCAAGTCAGGTACCAGCGAGTTCCTAACGAAGCTTGGTGAGGCCAGCACCCAGCAGGAGGCCAGTGACCTGATCGGACAGTTTGGTGTTGGCTTCTACTCTTCATTCCTCAGTCAGTATTAGAAGGGTTTTTTGAGGAATATTTTTTTGAAAAAACTTTTTTTCAGGAAAGTCTGAATCTTCATTCACTTCTTTTATTTTGCAATTCAGATATTTGTTACGCCATTTCAGATCAAAGGAGTCAATGTTTGTATAGGTCATTACTCATTAATGATGTTGGCTCACGGAACACTGCTGCATCGGTCTGGAACAGTCTGCCGGAGTCGGTCCGGTCGTCTCCGTCCTTGCAAGTTTTCCGCAGCAGACTGAAAACCGAACTTTTTGCCTGGTCTTACAGTCATCACTAACAACGTCTCATTGCACTGACTACTATTACGTGACTTCACTATTTAGGCTTATTGTTACATGTCCTTGTAGTCTTAGGACTTAACGCCACGCTTAAGTTAATTCGTCTTTCATTATCATCATTCTGAACATGAGTGTCTTTATCAAGTGGCAAATTGGCATTTTGCAAAGTCATTCAAATATGCTTTATAATATTTCATAGTGCTTATTAAATATAACTAATCGACTTTTTTTGTATGATAAGTGACACGTAACAAACGATGTGTGTGCAGTCTGTTTGAGTTGTTTCGTGCATTTGAAATGCCTTCAACAGTTTCTGGTTATGAATGATGAAATGATGTGCCTGTGCTTTCATAGCATTTTTGGTGAGATGTGGTATCTGTGAATGCATAGTGTGTCGTGTGCTGTGTGCAGTTGCGGATCGTGTGGTTGTGACGTCAAAACACAACGATGATGAGCAGCACATCTGGGAGTCTGACGCTGCATCGTTCTCAATTGTGCAGGACCCACGGGGCAACACACTCGGCCGTGGGACGACCGTCAGTCTGCATCTCAAGGAAGAAGCACACGAGAACCTCGAGCCTCACCGCATCAAGGACCTTGTCAAGAAGTACAGCCAGTTCATCAACTTTCCCATCTATCTGTGGGAAAGCAAGGTATGTGCTAATAGCTTGTTTATGGACATATCACATAGGCTGCATGGTAACAGCTTATCTGAAAATCCGGAAAAATTGAAAACTGTTTATTGTTAACTTGTTAACTTCACTCTTGGAGCATGATAGTAGATGGTACATTTTTGTAGTACATTGCATTGCATTTTGTTATACTGTTAATGCCACTATATTGAAATGTAACATGGTGGCAATGTGTCTGATCAATGAAGTTTATCGATGTCGGCCTTGCTGGGCCTGATTAGATGACATTTAAAGGCGTTAGCTGTTAAAGAAGCCACATGACTAGGGTGACTACATGAGCTGATCGAGCTCTCACACATTGACTTCAGACCATGAATATTTATTTTTTTTCTTACTTTACAAGTTGTTTATTGTTTCAGCATACTAATGAAATGCATTTGGCTAGATGTGTTCTGTGTTTTATTGCTACTGACAGCCTGGTGTGGATGATGTTGTAGACAGAGAAGGTGGAAGAAGATGAGGAGGAGACCAGTGATGATGAAGACACTGAGAAAGATGAAGATGAAGATGCTAAGGTTGAGGAGGATGATGAGGACAAGAAGTCCAAGAAGACAGTGGATAAGACCGTCTGGGACTGGGTCCTCATCAATGAGAACAAACCTCTCTGGACCAAGAAGTGAGTTGCCAATGTTGTCTAGCAAAATATTTTGACCTAGGCTAACTTACTTGCTTCGACTCAGTTTGCAGTGTTGGCAAAACATCTTTCTAGATTTTGCATTCAGATGTAGAGACATAATTTGAATCCACCAAATTGTAGTGCATATTTTTAGGGAGGTTTTTTTGACTTTTATGCGTGAAAGCAGGTACTGCTATAGTGCGTCTTTTGTCTTATCCATCGCAGTTCTGTCTGTTCATCTGCCACTTATCACATGGGTGGATCACTCAAAAACGGTGCAAGCTAAGATCACTAAATCTATATGGTCGGCTGCCTGGAAGACTCTAGTTTCAGGATTCGTAAAGCTTTTCCATAAGTTCAAAAGGGGTCACCCTGAGCGAGGGTGCTAAATGACAGGGGTAGGGAAAATTTGCGATTTTTATTAGCCAATAAGTTGCTGTATCTCAGAAACGGTGTGAGATAGGGTCTAGGTTACTATTAATCACTAATAGGAAGTCGTCTAATAGGCAGTCATACACTGGCTTATGATTGGCACCAAAAGCAATGACTTTGGATGACGTTGAACACCAAAATAGGGGTTTCTATGAATTTTTTGGCAATTACGGGCTGTGACACAAATTTCCAGAGCGAACTGTGCCAAAATCACTTAAAGGACAAGCTGCATATGAAATTTTCAGCATTGAATGTAGATTTTAATGGTCCAAGTCTCGACCTTCTAGGTTTAAGGAAACCTGCGCAGCAGGGCATCAAAGAATGGTACTTTTTAAAAATTGTTACCGGTACTTCAACACTAGCCAGTTGGCCAGTCTAGCGTGAAAACGGTTGCAGATAGGCATAGGCATGCTGCTTATCACAACAAGCACTAGTGACAATCTTTTTAGTCGTATCAACATTGATGACTTTGAAAGACCCTGAACTCCCAAAATAAACCTGTTTTTTTTTATCTTCGTCTGTGGCGCACTCTTCAAGAGTTAATTGCAACGAAGTGGCTTGAGATAGACGAAGACAATTTGCAAACAGAAACTTAATAGGCTTTTTGGCATCTCGTGAGCATTAGCGCAAATTTCCTGTTTTATTTGTGTATTTGTCTGTTGGCAGGATAGCTCAGAATCTTATGAATTGATATGATTAAATTTTTGCTGGACTGGCCAAAACTGCCAGAGGAAGAAAAAAATAGTATTTCATGGATTTCATTAGCAATCCAGATTGCAATTGAAGAACAATTTTTGAAGAATTTTTGCCTGTCTGGTAAAAGTAGTGGTAACAGCCATACTGTGCTGTTATTCACTAGATGCTAGCAATAACTTATTGTTTTTGTTATGAGTCTGAATTTGCAATTGTTTTACAGTTTAAATCTGTGAAATGAGACAGACATCTTGTGGATTTTAGCTTTTATTTACGCATTTCTAAAATCTGGATATTGTGCCAGTAGAAAAACTGGTGCTCATGTTACATTTCTGCTTACATGAGGGTGTTTCTGTCGAGACTTGTGATTTTTTGTGACTGGCATGATTGATGTATGGTTTAAGGCCATCTGAGGTGAGTGAAGAGGAATACACTGAGTTCTACAAGAGTTTTTCAAAGGACAGTGATGAGCCTTTGGCCAAGTCACACTTCACTGCCGAGGGAGAAGTAACATTCAAGTCAATTCTGTTCGTCCCAAAGTCAGCACCGATGGACATGTTTCAGAACTATGGCAAGCGTGTCGACCACATCAAGATGTACGTTCGACGTGTGTTTATCACCGACAACTTCGAAGATATGATGCCCAAGTACCTCTCGTTCATCCGCGGCGTTGTAAGTTTTGAGTTGCACAGTGTTGACAGTTTGCTGTATTTTTTACTGAGATCAGTGATAGTCATTGTAACAGAATTGAATGTGGTTAGCTGGCCTTAGATACACAGCTTTACCTAGCCGTAAAACGTAAAGTCCTTCCCGAGCCTTACGACTCATAGGGCAGCGCTGATCTCCGTTTCCTAAGGCCCTCAGCCAGACACCAGTTTTTACACTGCGAGACCACGGATACGGGGCCAGTGTATCGCGCGGTGTGCCTGTTTACGTCCCAGCGGTGAAGCCGGTAGCCGGTACCAAATTATACTGCTTGGTGACAGAGGCACATGTGTGTGAACAACTTGCCTAAGGTCGTTACCTGGCAGTGTCCTGGTGAGGAGTTGAACCTGCGCCTTTGAGTTACCTCAGAATTACAAGTCCGACACGTTACCATTAGACTACCGAGCCACACCACTGTAATTTTTTTATTTAACGCTTTTTTTCCATTTTTTCCATTTTTGTGACCTTAAATTACTTCACTTATATCAAACTTAATGAGCCAGATTTCTCTGCCATCATTGTCATATTTGGTTAAATAGTTACTGGCTGAACTGCCCTGGAATAGAAAGTTAAGTCTTGTTTATTAGACTGAACACAATTTGCTGTGATCGTAACACCATGCATGATTGCTATCGTTAATTAACAAATCTGTACTTAGAAGTATGAGAACTTTATTTATACATGCTGTTATAAATCTGATGTTGCATACTGGTAGTAAGCTAGTTTTAAAAATTACAGTGTCAAAATGTTTTCTTAATGCTAGTCTTACTCTCTTTGTGATTCTGTTGTAATGTTAATTCACTACATTTTCTAAGAGGTGATGTTTTGCTACTGATACGCGCAGGTGGATTCCGACGATCTGCCACTTAATGTATCACGTGAAACATTGCAGCAGCACAAACTGTTGAAAGTCATTAAGAAAAAACTTGTCCGTAAGACACTCGACATGATCAAGAAAATCAGCGATGATGATTTCAAGAACTTCTGGAAGGAATACAGCACAAAGTAACCGGATGCTGATATTTTGTTATATTTTTGTCTGTTAATGCAAGTTTTTGGGTGTTGTAAGAAAATGGTACATCCCGACACAATCTCTCCTGTGCTTGAAAAGTAATGCCTTTATTTTAGTGTCTTTCTTGTGCTATAAAAATAAAGTCTTTATTGGAATTTGTGAGTGCCAGACGTAGAAATGAACAGTTGCCTTTTTATGTCCCAGTGTAGTTACCGTATGGCTATTACAGTTACTAGCAAAGTTCCAGCCCTAGGGGTAGGTCTAATTGGTTAGCTGGCAACTCCACCTTCCCCTCTCATACTGCCCATGTGGGAAATTGGGAGGAGAGGTGACGGGTAAGGTCCAAGGACTCAAATACCTCGCCGGGGTCCACAACAGTGCAAGACAGATAAACTTTTGGTGCATTATAGTAAGATTGTGTCAACAACACCATGAAAACTGCATTTATTCCTTGATGTATGTTTACTTCTGTCATATAGTGGCTGCTAATATATTATCATATTTGGATATATGACAGGGAATTTTGTGTGAAAAAAATTGCTGCAGCAAAATTTCTATAATCTGTGCAGTTGGTAAAGCAACATCAGTAGGTTGGTTAGAGCTACGAAATTGCAGTAACCAGAATTGCAGTTGCAGTGCCAAAAAGATTTCTCTTTTTGAAGGTGATAAGCAATTTAAGCAGTCCAGTTAAACCAACCGAGTTTATGTGTGTGCGCATGTTAGCATAAAGCTGGGAGTAATGGAGGACCACTCAAACAGAACACGGCTTGCGAAGCTGCTGCGTTTCTACTCGTCAAACTCAGACACAGAGATGACGTCGCTGGCTGATTACATCGAGAGAATGAAAGAGAAACAAGAGCACATCTACTTTATAGCCGGCTCCAGTCGCAAGGAGGTCGAGACGTCACCGTTTGTTGAGCGCCTTCTCAAGAAAGGATACGAAGTATAATACATTGTCACTTTTATTATACACGTTTGTGGAGTTTACATATTTGAACGCTGTCTTTTTTGATTATATGCTAATACAAAGTTTGTTACTATTTTTCTGGATCACACTGTTCATTTGATGCTCATAGTACATTTTGTTGGTTTGGTGGCATTGGTTGGGTGCAGGAAAGCATCTGGCATCTGTAAAACAAAGTGCTGCCAGTATGGTCTCTGATAATTTTTACATGCGAAAGCAGAGTTACTGCTTTCAGCGCGTCTTAGCCATCGCAATTGTGTCTGTCCATCTGTCCATCACACCGGTGGATCGGTCAAAAACGGTGCAAGCTAGGATCACCAAATCTTCACCGTCGGCTGCCTGGAAGACTCTAGAACATGACCATTTAGAAGAAAAGTAAGCAAGAAAATTGCTTGTGATTAATTTTTAAATTGCGATTTAAAAAAAATTAATCATGATTGATTTATTAGTCGTTAATCGCAGAGTTAACTGCAGTTAATCTGCAGCCCTAAATATGTCGTCTGTATTACATGGAGCAAATTTTACTCATATTGTCGTTGACTGTGATATTGCTATTCTAGTTTTGTGCTTTGTTGTCGCTGCTTTCTGCTGAAATTTCAGTCTGATTTTTAGCGCTGCATGTTTTTGATGAGTGTCTGCTGTGCAGGTGCTGTACCTGATTGAGGCTGTGGATGAATACTGCATTCAGTCTCTGCCAGAGTTTGAGGGCAAGAAGTTTCAGAACGCTGCTAAGGAAGGATTTAAGCTGGATGCATCGGAGAAGGCCAAAGAGCGCAAAGAAGAACTGGAGAAGGAGTTTGAACCTCTGCTGAAATGGATGAAGGAAGATGCTCTGAAAGATAAGGTACTGAGAATCCATTGTTATCACATGATGACCTTGCACTACAGCTTTGCATCAGGCAAAACAGTGCACATTTTCTGTTTGGTTGCACATGTAGTTGGAAGTTCTTGTTTTCAGCCATAGCTCTGTTATTTTCGAAAATCGAATAGTTGACAGTAAGTTTGTGTCTAATCAAAGGTAATTTTGTGCTTGCATATATATTACACTTTTCAGGTAAAGTGTTGATCTCATATATCAGAAGTTATCAAAGAAGTGCAAAAGCATCAGTATTGAGAATGTTTGTATTTTTTTGATGATTTTCATGAAGACGTAATTCTGAAACTGCTTGCATATGTTGGCAGCTTGATTTATTGATAATACATTGTGTTCCACCAGTGATGTTACTCTAAACTGCTGCCAGTTAGTAATTACCTGGATGGGTGGTTCTGAGCGCAGTTAAACTATCTTGGTATATAACTAGCCACCAAGTCAACTCAACTTTTAGCCTGTATTTCATAATAAAGTGAGTGTCAGCTTCTGGGCTTAAAACTGATGACAAAATGACAGTAATGGATGTTTTGCAGCTTGTCAGTTAAGCTGATGGGCTTGGTCCATAGGTCAGTGGTTGTCTGACACTGTGCTGCATTTGTCAGATGAATCTTGGGTAACTCTCACAGCGGCAACGCCAGGATGTTAGCACCACAAAAATTGTTGTATTGGTTGCTATTATTGTATACTGAGCCTGAAGATAGGTGAGTTTAGTATGTGAATGTGCGTGTAGATTGAGAAGGCTGTGATCACCGAGCGTCTGACAACATCGCCGTGTGCTCTTGTGGCAAGTCAGTTTGGCTGGTCCGGCAACATGGAGCGCATCATGAAGGCACAGGCATACCAGAAGACCAACGACCCAAACAACCAGTGAGTTAGACTTTTAGAACTTTGCTTCAATGTCTGTCTACCAGCTGGTACATATCAGACTGTTTTGTTTACTTTCTCAGCATTGACTGTTTTTTTGAAGGAATTGTATGACCAGTATGTAGATTTTCCATATGTAAGAGTGAGAGTGAGAGTTCATCATGCATGATACTTTGCTTGCCATTTGCTAGTCATTGGCATTTATTTGTGCAACATTAGCAAAGTGTCCATTCATGTGATACTGTAGCAAAGTCCGCATCTGGTGCTGATCTGTTATGTATGTGGATATCTGTCCATGTGTTAATATTTATTGAAGATATATTTAAGTATAAGTGTGTCCTGCTGCTTGCTGACAGTAATCATTGTTTTGTACTGTTTAGTTTGTTCCCTTTGAATTAGAAGTTGGTGTACTATGCATGGCATATCATTTAGCTTGCTACTACTTAGATACTATCGGCATTTGGTTGGTGTGGTGAAGGTATTATGCGACTCAGAAGAAGACACTGGAGGTGAATCCATACCATCCTCTGATCAAGGAACTGAAGCGGCGCATAGATGATGCGCAGGATGACCAAACGACCAAAGACCTGGCACATGTCTTGTACGAGACAGCAACATTGAGGTCAGGCTACGCTCTGCCCGACACGGCAGACTTCGCTGGGCGAGTCGAACGGATGCTGCGACTCAGCATGAATGTTGGCCTTGATGAAAAGGTAACCAACCGTTTCTGTCAATGTAAATACAGCATTCACCATTTGAATTTATATTTATTGCACCTATAAGTTTTAAGTACACTTTTTATTTGGTCATTTTCATGGTTTTACTTAGTGGTATGAACCGTTTCTTTAATTTTGTAGACATCTTCAGTCATTCTGTTTATTTGTAAACATTTGCTTGTTTTTGTTACTGGAACATAAATTTTTTTACTATGTAATGGTCACCTAGATGCCAACTGGAACCCGGCCCTTGGTTTTGCTAGCCATCATTCTTATCATGCTCGGTAGCTTAAGATTCAGTGTATTACAGGAAAACTTATTTTTTAACAAACGTTTTAACTTGATTTTGTTCAGATTCGTAGATTTTGCCGTATGTTTTTCATAGTTAAATACTGGCTGCTAGTTTTATTTATGTGGTCAGGTATGACATGACTGGTGCTACTGAGTTACTTGGTACGGTAGCCCTTAAGTTTGTAGCCTGGACCAGTAAGCTACCGGAACACGCTGATGTTTTGCATGTTAGTGTAATAAGTTGTAATGTTCTGTGAGATATCGATTGGTGAGGTAGTGTTCACTGTACTGGTGTTGATAGGTTGAGGATGAGCCAGAAGAAGAAGAAGAAGAAGAGCAGGAACAGGAGGAAGAGAAGGAGGCTGATGAGGATTCAGAGGCAAGTGAGGATACAACAAAAGATGAGGATGCAGAACAGTCAGATGAGGTAACAGCAATCACCTACTCATAGTTTAGTCATCTTTACTAAAACTCTTAGTGATGAATGATTGTGTTACTAGTGCACTGTGGACCTTAGTATATGTTTGTAAGTGTAACGGTAAAGTGTGGTATTTGCTCTAGAGCTTCTTATATGAGACGAACACGTGGCCAGAAGTGCTTTACAATCTCGGAAGTGGCTACTGATTGGCATGATGTACATGTACATTGCAAAATTCAAAGTTCAGTTTGGAAGCCTTGCCAAAGCTGGAGTAGCTCAGTTTGAGAGAATCATTCAGTTAGTTAGCAACTGAAAGAGCTAGTAGTATTTGTCTTGGTAGAACTACTCTACTGCCTGTTTTTTTACTTTACATATAGGATGATTCTAACCACTGGTGGTGAGACAGTTTTTTAGCTATGGTTTCTAAAAAAAGAAAGGAAGAAAAACAGCAACGGTTGCTGTTTTTATTTTCTGTATCTCATTCTTAGCTGACAGGTTTTGGTAAATAAAATCCAATGTGATGTGTGAATGCAGGCAACAGGACAACACAGTCACGATGAAGGGGAGTTATGAGAAGCAATGTCTTGAGTACCGATACTGACAGTTTGTGATGCATGCGATTTGAGCCGGCATCGCTTGTACCGCCAGCTGGCTGTTACTGTTCAGAGAACTTGTACAATGTTTCTCACTCTCATTGTGTCTTCTGTTCGATTTTGTGGTCTTAGTTTATGTGGTTTGTTCTCTTATTTTCCACTTAGGACTAATATATGTGTTTTCGTTAAATTATGTACACGTGTTTTTCATATTTAAGTGTTTTAATTGAATGACTCTGTTGCGAAATTATTATTTCAGATGAGTTTCGTGTTGCAGCTGTTCAGGAGCATCAATGTATAGGATTAACAGCATGTGAATATCTCTACAGCATTCCCGTTAGGTGCCAGTACTAAATACTGATTACATCAATTAATGCAAATAACTGAAGACCAACTGTGTGATATTTGGTTGGTTTGACGATATTATATTGCTGTCTGTGTTGACATGTTGCTGATTTGTTGACAAGTTTTACAGCAAATGTTTGAATTATATGTTTTTGTAATTATTATGGTTGATGATTTTTCGGCGCGGCAACAGTCAATATTATGCAGTTGGACCTTTGAAGCTGTAGGAGTAACAGCTGTAATATTGGTCACAGATGAAAATTGTATAACATTACATTTTGATCATAACTTTTACAAGGATTGTCTAAGTGCAGTATTTTTCGCACACAACATTTCTTGCCCTGTAGGTTGGTGTAGGTGGTTTCATTTTATGATTGGTTTTTCACAACACATATTTACTGTAATTGTCATCAGAAGTGTCATGTCTCAAAAAATTGCCATATGTCTTGTACTTTCAGCTAAGTTAACAACCTGTCTAGTCTTTTTGTTGTTTTATAGTTACATCCAGTTTTAATTTTTTACAAAGTAGTTAAGGCTGTTGAATTAGTTTCCAACAAACATTTTTTCAATTTAAAGAGACGGTGTATTAAAATTCTTGACCTTTCAATGAAGTGAAGTGATCCACAGTTTTGACATTTTATAGGAGTGATTATTAGACTGAGGTGAAGATAACGTTTATGTGGAAGAATACGTTAACCAGAGACCTCTATCTCCCCTAATGTAAGTCTTAATTGCAGCGAGTTTCACCTTAATCGAGGCGAGGCGCCGAGAACAAAACACCGCAAGCGTCGAGGAGGTATAGGAGGGCTAATTGGGATATCTTCTCTCCAGCTGACTAAGAAGTCTAGTGGAGCGTCCTAAGCTCCCCATCAGGGTCTGGGGTGGAGCCCCAGCCAAAAAATTGGTGCATTCTAGGCGTCGCTGTAGGCCTACACTTCTGGTTGCAAGATATGGTGGTATACAAGAACAGCGTCTTACAAACTGAAATGCAGTATACATTATTCAACTTCCCTTTCCCTAATTTCGCCAACACCATTTTAGAGCAATTGCTCCAATGTTATATCATATGGTGTTTAGACGACCCGGATGTCAACAGTGCCAGTTAGTCATCCCAAATCTATATCACTTGGTCACTTGCTTTTATTGGGGAAATCGGTCAACAAAATATTTGCGAGTGAGACACGACTTGTAGAAACGTTTGTGACAAAATTTGCACCGCAAGAGCCCTCATTGCACAGCATAGCTTAGCATTAGGCCCTAGTAATGCAACTTCTTTGTTTTATTTTTTTACTGCATTAGCTTGCGATTTTGCAAATTGCTACCAGTTATGTTGTTTTTTTCTGTTGTTGCCAAATGCCAATGATCTTTGTAGTTTGTACCATTGCGAAATACCTACTTACTTACTTAATTGGCTTCCACTGCAATGCAGAGAAGCAGAGTACCAACGTAAATACACATAGAATAGTGACGTCACTGTTTTATGTTTTTTTATTTTAAATGATGTCTAGGTTTATTCTTGTAAAAATTCGTTAACTTGCAAAACTAATTCTGTAAGTTGCGTGCATGCTGCTTGGCGTAATTTGTTTCGTTGTTTGATGTGAGATCACTAGTGCAGTTAGAAGTTTCTCATCATCGCCATCTACATAAGCTTGATCGTTACGGAGTCCGTGGTCAGACGTGGATTTCAGCATTCCTGTCTGGGCGTTCACATAGATTAGTTTGTGAGGGATCTACTTTTCCACCAGCTACAGTCATCAGTGGTGTGCCACAGGGCCCAGTCCTGGATCCACTACTGTTTTTTGCTTACATTAATGACCATCCCGAGTATGTATCATCAACACCAAGGCTGTTTGCTGATTACTGCCTTCTGTATCGGCAGATAAATTCACCAAAAGACTCTGAGATACTTCAACAAGACCTGAATAACTTGCAGGACTGGGAGAAGAAATGGATGATGTCATTTAACCCAGGTAAATGCGACTCCACCTTTACTGGTGAAAGGGCGTCGCGGCCCTTCCATGAGGAGCGAAGGACATGCTGACAGTCGTTATGGCATTGTGACTGTTGGCATAACACGTCTACACTTCACACTGACAACTACCCGACATGGTCTGGAGTCTTCAACAAGTTGGTTGAGCATCTATTGAAGAAGAAGAAGAAGTTCTCATAGTGACCATGAAGTGGAAGAACCTTATTGAGCCAGAGTACACTATCCATGGTCAGCCCTTAAAGATTGTATCATCCACTAAATATCTGGGCTTAACTGTTGATTCAAAAATGAACTATGATGAGCAGATTAGCAACATCAGTAAGAAAGCCAATTCATCCAGATCATTCATCCACTGAACACCAGAAGCTGTCCGTGGAAAGTCAAGGCAGCAACCCAAACTTCGTTCGTGCGACCACAGCTGGAGTACGCTTCCACAGTCTGGTGTCCCCATGCAGCACACAGCATCAGTCGTCTCGAATCAGTACAATGTCGTGCAGCATGATCTGTAATGAATGACTGGAGCAGACCTCATTCTCAGACTACTCCATCGTCTCGTACTACTAGGGGAAGTCTAACCATAATGATGCAGCAGCTGGTATGGAGCATGCTGGAGAAACGCAGGACTCAGGCCAGAGCCATTATGATGTATTAAATATAAAAAACTTATCAGTTCACATTACTGTGTAAGGGCGACCAAGGGAAAGGGTCGAGGCCCCCGCCAATTACATTTCTCACTATGCCGCCGTAGACAGTATAGGAGGCATTACGTTTTTGGTCATTTGTGCATGCATTCATCCATTCATGATGTTTCTGCCAGTAGCACTGTGGCAGGGGAACAGGCAGTTGCCCACCCCCTCAATTTCAGTGCGTTGGAAAAATATTTTTGGTATATTTATCTCAAAATAATTTGCCGCTGGAAATCCCTCCATTTTGGAGGGAGGGGAATTTTAGGACAGAATTAAAATTTTGAGCACCTGTTATCTTTTCTGTATGGACATTTGCAGCTGCCTGTCAGAAAATTGCAACTTCCTATGACCCCAACCCTAACCTTCAGCTCACAATGCCGCTGGTTTCTCTGACAGCTGCATACACTTTGATGGATTTTTGTTGTCTTGTTTCAAAATTGATTATTTGTTCTATTTTGTGATATAGAGTTTCTTTGAGATGATCTTAGTCACTGAACTGTTTGCATTTTATTATCATTAGGTATGATTGATTGCTAGCGGCAGGCTTTTTGCAATAGTTTGCAGTTCTGTTTGCCATGTTAGTAACCTTGTCTTGTGTCTAGGGACAGTAGAAAATCATGGCAAAAGATGGCAAAAAAACACGCCTAACTTATGTGAAAATCACAAGAAAAACACTGGATCAAATAGGCCTAGACCATTAGGGCCTATACATTATTGGCACTCGGCTGGTCGACAGGATATATGGCGCATACAGCTGATGTACTGATACATTAACTTTGCATAATTATATGAATCACTCAGCGATCTGCAGTGACTGCACTGAATGCCAAGAGATTATATTTTAGGTTGAATATTATAGGCTACATTCAGTGTGTAATTGCGTATACTAACTAAGTCTATGCATCATGTCTCTGCTGTACCGAATATCGATAGGCAGAAACCCAAGGTAAATGTAGGCCTACAGGGTGGGCCAAAAACGGACCTGATTGAACGTTGATAACTTTGTAAAGGTTAGTAGTAGAAAGGCAGGTGATAGGCTATACAGTGTATAAAACTCAACATCTAGCTAGCATTGGCGATCATCACTAGATGCAGTGCAAGATTTTTATCTGTAAAAATTGTCACTGCGGAATATTAACTGAAGTGCAGTGGCTAATACTGCGTTCCGCATCAACGCAATTCCCCGGAACTGAATGGATAAATATCGGACAGCAAGCTCTGAGAGTTTTGGGAACCGCTCCCAACTTGAGACACAAACTTGGCAACGATAAATATTTTTGTGTTAAAATCACACAAGAAACTTCAAATTATGTTGATTAAAAACATGAATATTCTTGACAAAAAACGTAAAATCTCGGCATTTTGGCAAAAAAAAACCTGCAAAACACGGCATTTTGGCAACAGTGCTACACTGTGACAAGGTAGTTCATGGTCAAGTTGCGATACCAGCATCAGTCTACCTCAGTCCAAACACGCAGAGCACAAGAGGACTTAGCAGCAGATTCTGCATTCTAGTTGGGTCTGTTGATTTCTTCAGACACAGCTTCTTTCCTGCGACCATTCGGATATGGAATAACCTGCCTTCTGTTATCATCATGTTTCCTTCCATTGAGGTGTTCAAGTCCCAATTGGCAGGTGTCACATTGATGTGGAGGACAGATTAGATTCATCCTGTTTTTATTAGCACTTTAGTGCATTTTTATCTGTTCTGTTATTTGAGTTCAACAGTTGTTTTTGACACTTCATGCACATTTGCCATGTAGAACATTACTCGCAAGAGGATCTGTACATTACGGAAAGAAGAAGAAGATGGAATCCGGCTGTAAGGCCTGTAGTTAATGTATAATATGTTCATTGTACAGATTAGCTGATTGTGTGACAGGAGTGCATGGATCAGCAGAGTGATGTGGTACCGCAGTCGGCCCACACTGTTTCATCTGATGCTGATAGCGGATGTGCATTGGATGAGTTCACATGGGTACCACCAGGTCTCACAGCACAACAGGTCTCTGCATGTTTTCGTAATAATGCCGATGAATAGCTATTGGCCAGCTTAATCTAATGCATCGCAGTGCAGTTGCAAAGCGCAGTATCATGACATCGTGAAAAAGTAAAACTTGAATTAATTGTGTAAACATATGCCAAAACAATGCAATCTTTTTGTACTTCAGTGATATGCTAAAATTGATCAGATGTAGATGATTGTTCTTAATGTATTTATAACTCTGGTTATGGCCTGATCTTTTTAATCAGTGCTTTGTTGTAATTCAGTGTGATGTTAGCATTTATGGGCTACTTTTGACTTTTAATGATCGCATGTAGACTACCATTTTTCGGTTTTTATGTGCGACAGCAGGAACTGCTATAGCGCATCTCAGCAGGGTTGATGTGATTTAAATCATTGATTTAAATCGATATAAATCATGATTTAAATCAACAATAAAAATCACGATTTAAATCAGTGAATATAAAACTACAAATTTTTGTGTAAATGTGATGGCTGTTTTCAGTTTGCAATTTATTATTGGTATTTAGTGCACTGTGTATTTAGTGCTTGCTAATTCAATTTATTTTGTTGACTACATTAATATTTGGTTATATCTGAGCTGGTAAGTTAGCTTAATCTGATACAATTTACCAAAGCTGACATCGCCAATTACTTGGCCTTGACTTTTGTTAATTTCTTGTGTTGTTTTGGTAGTTACTTTAGCAATCAGCATGCTTACAGGTATTAGAAATGTTATGGCCTTTATCATTGTCTACTGCTTGCCCTAAAAGCCTAACACATTGCCGCCCCATAAATATTCACAATGCATCAACAGGTTAAAATTATAAATAGTTTTTTGCCAGGCTGCTATAAAAAATAACACATGTAATTTAAAAAAAAAAAAGAAACTCTAATCAAGGCCAATTACTGTCATCCACAAACTAACAGATAAAGGTAACACATTGATTACCACAGATAGCATAGAATGGTGTAAAAAATCTAATAAAAATAAAAAAATGATGCTTTTGATTTATATTTAAAAAATCGTGATTTTTATCGACCCTGCATTTTAGCCATTACAATTCTGTCTGTTCGTCTGTCACACGGGTGGATCAGTCAAAAATGGTGCTAGCTAGGAACACTATATTTTGACCGTCGGCTGCTAGGAAGACTCTAGTTTCAGGATCCGTAAAGCTTTTCCCTAAATTAAAAAAAAAGTCATCTCGAGAAGGGGTGCTAAATGAGAGGGGATGGGAAAAATCACTACAGATAGACCAGTACAACATGCATATGAAATTTTTGACATTAAATGTAGATTTAAAGTTCAAGTCACATCAGTTTACGTAACTGTTATAAAGCGCTAATTGGCTTAATCAAATGTTAATTTGTCAATATTTATTAAAGTTGACAGATGTGGCGAAACTGTGATCTCACAAACAACTATTAGCATCAATGTAGCATTCAACAGATTTTGAACACTAGCAGCATCGATGGAGCGCGGTATCGGGCGAAAAGACTTCGCTTGCATTTCGATCTGTTGCTGTCATACCAAAAGTGCCGACTGTATGCCCTTTCCATTGCACCCATCGCTGACCGATTCCATCTTTCGCTTCCGGAATGCAAGCAAGTTAACCTCTCTCAGCACACGCTGCATCGACACTACGGCCAGCTCATGGCGTTTAAATTTCCTCGCACACTGAAATACATGCTATAAACAAAGCGTTGTTCATGACGTCACAATTCTGTTCGCACAACATTATTTTTATTGAAATTAATGTAAAACGATGTTTTTGTTTCAAATGATCAGCGTATTGTGAATTAGTATTATATTTTACACATATTTAGCCAATATCGTTTTTTGTGCGAAACAGTCAAGTCTCAACCCCCGTAGGTTCAAAGTGGCCTGCGCACGAGGGCATCAAAAATGGGTACCCCCTAAACAGTGATTCTCTTACTGCTATTGGTTACGCCCTCTGGCAAGTGCAAATGAAATGCTATAAATACGAGCCTTCATAATCATTGTGTCGAATGTCAACTGCTGGGATCCTTGAGCTTAGATTTTGTTCGCAGTGGGCTTTCAAACATGCACCGCTGTCGCGTGTTCCCTTTTGCGTTAGCTGGGCTTGTTAATTTTTGCTAGCTGTTTGCATCTTGTATTTCATTTTGTGCAGACTGGCTACTTCTGTCATGCATAGATTATAAAGAATGGGTTTGTTTGGCATTGTGATAGGTGTCGGAGTACATGCAGTCGCTGCCTGTGCATTGTGTGCCGTACGCGGGAGGAAGCGTGGGTGATCGGTGGCGTGCCACCCAGCTGCTACGTCAGTTGCCGCCACAGGACACAGAGGTCCGCTACTGTCACGGACTGAGTGACGAGGAGAAGCGTGAGCTACGACTGTTCAGTGCACAGAGGCGTCATGACTCCCTTGGACGTGCCACTGTATTACCGATAACTGTGCCCAACAAGTGCCATCAGGTAACTAACTGATTCCTTGGAACTGCTATTGTACTACCAGTGACTGTGTCTAACATTAGCCCAAATGCTGCAAATGACAAATGCATGTTTATGAGACTAAAAAAGCAAAGCGACAAGTGCAAATAGAATTTTCCCAAAGATATCACCATATCAAGTACAGCAATAGTTGTCAGTTAATTTGCATTTGACATAGAATTTTTGGTGCTCCATTTATCCACCTTTAGATGAGACTGATATAGGGTAAGTATTATAGAGATGCTTCATTTCTGAGCCGTTGAACTTTATTACTGCTGTTTGTTGTGTGGTGTTAAAAGATTTGTTTTCTATAGCTTGAGATAATGAGTATGAATTGAAAGTACACTGCAGTATCACTGATATGGTCTTGGGCACATTGTTTTACAAGTTGAGTAGCTTGAACATCACTGTGTGAGTTGTGTAGTGTTGATGTTGTTGACTGCAGTGTGATGGATCTATGCAAGTGGGTGAGCTGGCAGTCTACGCATCACGATCGCAGGCCGGCACAGTCTGGCACCCGGCCTGCTTCACGTGCTGCGTCTGCATGGAACTGCTTGTTGATCTGGTCTACTTCTACGGCAAGGACAGTCAGCTGTACTGTGGCAGGCACCATGCCGAAACACTGAAACCACGCTGTTCTGCTTGTGATGAGGTAACTGGCACTTTCATCATATGCACAACAGTCTACTTCGTGCAGTTGAATTCTGTTAAAGTTCCAGCAGCTTGGCTACAGCTTTTTTGTAGTTTGTGCTTTTTGGTCTCCATGCTGTAGTTTATTGTTAGCTTAGAGTTCAGGGTGTTGCTGGGAGTGCAACCAGTCAGCCTGTGTGTCTTGCATCTATATGCAAGAATTATCGCTTGACACTTGTGTGTGAGATGAACTGGTTAAGATCATAGGTTAGTTTTGCTGGAGGACCAACTGTGCTTAAAACATTTTTTTGCACACTATTTCCTATATGCATTGGTGGATTTTTTAAGCAGGTGGACGCATACAGAATTTTGCTGTGTTGAGTTTTAATCATTTGGTTCATGCTATAAGAATGTGTATGGTTTCAGTGCTGGACAGCCAATCTGTAGTATTGTGACTCTCTGTACTGCATGCTGTGAAGGTAATGTTAGTGTCAGCCAAAGCCACTGTGCTATTTTGACTATTTACATGCTGATGAGATGGATGCTTGTTTGCAGATCATATTCTCGGACGAGTGCACGGAAGCGGAGGGTCACAGCTGGCATACAAAGCACTTTGTCTGTTGTGACTGTGACTTGCCACTTGGTGGCCAGCGATACATAATGACTGATGGCCGACCATTTTGCTGTGTCTGCTACGAGCGTCTGTATGCTGCTGAGTGTGCGTCATGTCGGCAGACAATCCATGTGACTGATGGTCACATGGTTCACGGATCTCGGCGCTGGCATGCCATCGACTCTTGCTTCCGCTGTGATTTGTGCGCGTGCTCACTGCTTGGCTGTCCTTTTATAGCGGTACCAGGCAAAGATGCCATTTTCTGTGCGAATTGCGGTGTCAACTACAAAGCGGCAATCTCTGGCTTATATACAGACAAACGTGATGGTGTTGTGGGTCCAAACTGTCTTTCACCGAGTTCTCCGATGATGAAAGTGCAGAAGCCAAGTGGCAAGGCGTTGTTTTACAGCAAGTTTGAAGGTGTGGATGGGAAGCAGGATTTTGGTCAGACTTGGTGTGAAGACAGTCCGGTAAAAGGTGCAACCAAGTATGGCAGTCCACGTAGTTCTCCCCTACAGTGCAAGCCGTCAGCTGCTGAACTGCAGACCCACACAAATTCCATCTCATGTTGCGATGACCATCGCCTCTCGGGAGAGTTTGAGGTCTGTGCTAGTTCATGCATGGACAATACTGTCCTTGTGTCAGAAACCCCAACTTCGAATGAGAAGTTATTGCCACGGATTAGCCCCAGCAAAGATGCAGTCGGTGGGCTGAGATCAGCATCGGCACAAGCAGCAGGATGTGGTGATGGGAATGATGCCACAGCAGCAGTGTCAAATCCAAGACCACCAGTACTTGTGGCATCCGGAGCTGACTACTTGGATAGTGCAGATGAGATCAATGCACGTCTTGAAGAGCTTGTTGTCGAGCCGCTGTGGAGTCATGATGAGCCAGATGGCCTAGCAGCAGGGTGTGTGGAAGTTGCTGGTGTACCAGACGACATGCATCAGAGGTCACGCAAGTCCAAGAACTTGAACGTGAGATTTGATCCATCGACGAAAGATCCAAGCAGTCCAATGCCACATGGCGTGTGCTACAATCGCTGGCAGTCGTCATCTCGACGATCTCTTGATGACAGCGACATCCCGTATTCATCGTATGGCGGTCATCATCACTTTGATGGACTGCGTGGCTCTGCATCTGTTCGTATCGGGCGTCGTGGACTTGGACACAATAGGCATCGAGGACTGAAGGACGTTTGGTCGGACGCAGGCGGCACCACAAGTCATAGAGCAAGCATGCACCAAGCCAGTGGTTGGTGGCCACATACTGTTGATGACTATGAGCATTGTAGTACTTGTTCAAGCTCCTCAACTGACTCGGACTTTGACTACGGTGATCCTACATTTAACGGTAAACCCATGCCACTTCAATCACAGACTCTGCCTCAGCGATGCCACAATGTCGGCACACCGATGGAGTTCAGTCATGCAGTTCAACGCTCAAAGAAGCACAAGAAGAAACACTGCACTGTGTCATAACGTATCAGATTTGTTCCTCGATCTCATGTATCTGTTTGACTTCTTGGCTGACTTCTATTATCCGAGTTGTAAAATCTTTGTTCTCTGTCAGTGTACAAATGTCTTGTAAAATTTTTGTAAGGACATTTTGTCGAGGTGTTTATTAATGGGTGTTTTGATGTCGATAGTTACCAATGGAAGCTAGCTGGTTAAAAAAATTTTGGTTCAGCAACTTTGAACTATGAACTGATGCCAGTTGAACACTTGACTGATTTGTTAACATTATCTGCTTGTTTGTTTATTTATTGTCTTTGTATGCTGACAGGGATTGCTGAAATTAGATAGATGTATTGTGTGAGAATGACTTGGTGGGATAATGCAAGTAGGGGTGTTTTTGTATCCAAAGCATATACATAAATGTACAAAGCTGATTAATAAGGCAGCTGGCCAGTGGCCAGTCCAGAGATTAAAGTGCTTGTGAACCCAGTTCTACCTGTGCATTTATGTACTTATTATTTACATTGCCATGTCACTATGTTTTGCACAAATGCTTTAATGATAATCTCTGTTTATGCATTTTTTCTCTTTTATTTCTTAGTCAATATTGGACATATAGTCATTAGTCATTTAGTCAGTATGTATGAACAGTGCATTTTTTGTGTGCCAATATTACATATCTGTGTGCCTTGTTGTTAGCTTTTATAAATTATACACTTTTTTGTACTGTGGCAGTTAACAGAAGTGCTTGCCAGTTTGTTATTGAAAATGCAATAATACTGCCGTGACTGCATTTGACTTGTGAGAATGTCCTGAATTTGTGTGATTTATAAACTGGAACATGAAGGACTGACATCATTTGCATTTAGCCTTACAAACGTGCTTCATACGGACTTGAATCTTGCAGGAATTTTGGCAGCAGATGTGTTCTTTTATGCCATTTTATTCTCTTTTTTACGGTGCATCATTAGAGCACTTATATAATGTGAGGATTCTGGCTTTAGTTTACTAGGGTTTATACAGAAATTTAAGAGTTCACTCAGGTTCTTTGGGGAGGAGCCCTCAAGTGACAGTAGAGCATCATGGGTTGAAAAAAGTAGTTGCAGCAGGAAGCTGCAAATTTCAGACAGAGGTTAATATCGGTGCTCAAAATTTCAGTTTTGTTTTTTAATTTTCCCAAAATGGGGGGTCTTTTAGCTTTAAATTTGGTATTTCTGGACGAAACGTTTCTGACAGCCCAAAATTTAGGTGGCAATTGCCCCTTTTACCTAGTCCCTCCTTCCCCCTAGATACGATGCCACTGTGGTGGAGTACTGAGCACTTTAGTCCTCCTGTATGGGCTGCTTGGAGTGCTTGCATATTAATTTTGTTCACTCTGTGTATAATAAATTTGCCACTATCAAATGTAGGTTAGTTAACTGTGGTGATAGAAACTAACAAGGCTGCAGTAAAAATATGTGTCTTATACAATGGGCGACTTCACTTTTTGACTTAGACTTTTGCTGAGCCAAAGCTAAAGCTGAATGCTAAATTCTGTACTTAGACCAGAGTTCAACTAAACGATTAAAAATGGCAGAAAACCAGTAAACTTAACAAGAAATAACCAGTTACGCTTGGACTTGCTTATTTAATTGCGCTGCGCACGCAAATGACTAATTACATAATGTCTTATGTCATTGTGTAGCCATTACGGCTTTTATTTTTGGTACCAGACTGTTTTAATTTACTAAACTATCCGTGTTAGTCGCCATGTTTTCGCTCAGCGAAATCATTTCACTTTTTGACTTAAGTAGGTACTTAGACCGAAGTTAATGCTCAGCGAAAGTCTAAGTCAAAAAGTGAAGTCGCCCAATGTTTTCCATGCAGTAGCTGAGCTTCTTGTTTACATTATAAAGATGTCTGCCATTGCTAACATTAGGGATTTTATCAGTTTATGTGGCCTCGACTGGTTACTGATGTGCATCATTATTGCAGAATTGTCTTGTACTGCTGTAAGGAGTGCAAAATGTAGCGTTCAAAACACAGAGAAATCGTTATAAACTTCTGTTTGTAAGCATGTGGTATAGTACGACCGCGGTTGTAGACTGTAGACATTGTGTTTAATCAGTGCTTCGTCAGTATTGTATTAGATACTGCTAGAGCTGCTTTTATCATGTACTTGTTACTGTGCAGTATGTCTTTACTGAGTCATTTTCATAGTATTTGATGATTAGTATTTTATTTTAGTTTATCTTAGAATGCTGTTTGTGTCTGGTTTTGCTGCGTGACAGGCCGTGAAAATATAAACAGATCACTGACTTTATTATTATTATGATTATTAGCTGCTGAGTTCATGTTTTTAACTATTTAAGTTTGTGTTTTTGTAGTCATTTGTCTTCCGCTTGGAGTGTTACTGCCATTCGATGTATGTTTTTGGGAATGTGTTTTTGATGATTATGCAGTATTATCGGTCATTAAACAATATTGTCTTTAGATTGTTGAGACATATTTTCTACATTCCATGCTGTTGCTCAGGCATGGTCATTTCAGTACAAATTTAAAGCTGTTTATTGTTTGTGTAATAGTTGGACGCTATGAACTCTAAAACAGTCCATTTGTGTTTATGTCAAGAGAATTATGTTAGTTTTTTTCGTTATTTTTACAGTACATTGCTATGCACAGTGTGGTATGTGCTAAGCTATTCTACTTATTAGTCCGTCCATATTTATTTCATGCCGACATATTGCATAAAACTGTGCAAAATCATGGTTGTCATCTAGTATTTGAGTTGTGTTCATGTCTGTTTCCAGCAGGTTAGAAATTAAAAGATTACAACATACTTCTAATGGTCTAGGCCTACTATGTAACATCAATGCAGCATGTTTTAACCAATTTCCCATTCTTTGAAAACGGGCGTTTACATACATACATTGAGGACTACGCATAAAGCATATTACATTTCTCGGGGGGGGCAACTTTTAAGATTTCAGGAGGGGCAGTTATATCGTTCCACCAGAAGTGTTTTGTGATGCTAAAAATGTGCCAAATTTATGTTCAACTGGGTCTCCGCTCCGAACCTCACTGAGGGATCTTACGATGCTCCCTGGATTCCTTAATAGGCTGCAAAGGCCCCTTCCCATTCCCCACTCCATTTGAGGCCTGCAATGCTACAACCTCTTACCCTTTTGGAATATTTTCTGCAGGCGCCCGTGAGTACAGATGCCGTCCTCTGTCATTGTGGAGCATACAGCACTTTACTAAGTTTGGCGTGAGAGGGTTTCGAGTCAACGTTGAGGGAAAGGGGAGTTAACATTAAAGCGAAGTTGCAAAGAGTGTCCAAGAGGGATAGACACCCATGCTGGAAAACGTGGTGGATTATTTTTATACAACTTTGTTTTATCCGTCTTTATTGCTACAATAGGTACACTGCAAAAAATATTTAAATCTAGTATGGGCCATGGGAAAAGCAGAATGCCTTTGTCAGCTGAAAAAGAAGAATAGCACACATAGGCCTAACATGGCACAGAATGACATTAAGATAAACTTCAGGCAGTCTAGACCTATCTGACGATATATTTTTGCGAGTTTTTGTGTTTGACGACACGTGATCGAATCTTTAATCAAGTACATCACATACCAGACTGCCAGAATGTTTGGACTGCATTTTGGTAATCTGGTATGTGATGTACTCAATTAAAGATTCGATCACGTGTCGTCAAAGTTTATTATGCAATCTCTACAAAGGTACACAAAACTCGCAAAAAACGTAATGTCGTAGTTGGTCTGAACGGGGGGCCTAATGTCAATCAGCCTGTCTGCTGTTGACGTTATTAGTGTCTGAACGAAATCAGCTGAAACAAAATACAGCGTGGGCCAAAAGTTATTAGTATAACGCGACATAGTTTTTGTTACGCCAAAAGTAGTGAGATTTCACATTTATGTAAAGCATGGCGATGTGTTTATTGTAAGGTGTTTAATGTTAGCACACAGGCTATTGAGCTTATTCAAGTTAATACTGGTTTGTGTGCATTGGACACTGAACTAAGTCATCGTAAATCATTTGTCCATAAAATGTCAGGTTCCACTAATTCTGTCATGTATGGACTGTCTGTATTGAGGTTATGAACTGCATTTTCTTTTTCTGTCTAGTCGTTGTATCATTTTATGTCTGTCTGTCTGTCTCGTTGCTGCCTGTGTGGCGAATAAAGATTTATAAAAAGCTACCCTATTTGTAACACAGTCGTTAGTACAGATATGATACTGCAAAGATCACTTCTTAACAATCAGTGGCGGATCCAGAAGGTTAGAATAGAGGGCGGAATGGTAGGAGTTGAGATCTGGCGATGGGGCTGTGCCCCCTTCACAGAAATTATTTTAGAATTTTATGCAAAAATAATGCATTTTGTGCTAATTTTTACTTGCTTTAAGATCTAGTCAATGGGTCAAATGGTCCAAGTTGCCAGCGCCAGCGTTGGTCGCTGCCAGCATCAGCATGCGGCTCCACTAAAGAGAACGCAAATGAGAAAAATAGTAGTTTCGCTGGGTTACTGGAAAAATGCTGTAAAATGAATAAAACGACTTATTTTTATCCTAAATTTTTAGAATTTCAGATAATGTGTCGCGGGCCGCAAATGACGCCTTCGCGGGCCGCATGCGGTCCGCGGGCCGCGAGTTTGAGACCCCTGGTCTACAGCATAGCTGTAGCGCGTCAAAAACTATTGTACAGCCATTCGTTTAAAGCTTCGTAATACCTCGTTTACACGATAAAGCTGGCGGCTGGTCAGGCTGGACAAGCACACGACGAGCCAGCTTCATCGCGTAAAGGGGGTATAAAACTATTAGCTTTTGAAGTGAAAATTGACACACGAGTAACTCCTGTTTTGGGAAACCTTCATGCTAATTTCGGTTGTCGGTGCGAGTTTCCGCGTATGAACCCTTACGGGACAGACGAGCGGGCAAGACTTGTAGCGCCGTCTATTAGGACCGTCGCTGTGTATTGCGCCTGCTTTTCGACGCGCTACAGCTATGCTGTAGAGCGTCTATGGCACGATGTGTCGTCTGTCCGTTTGTCTGTCTGTAACAGATATATTGTGGCTAAACGGTAGGTCGTAAAAGAAAATTTCATACTAATAGGCCCAATAAGCTCTTTGTCTTAAATTTGGGCATGCAAAATTTTAGCGATCTAACGTGCAAATTCGGGGTTGAATGGAGGGAGTAGAATAGAAAAAATGTGCGTTTTACAACGAAAAACTGGCCATGTCTTGGAAACGGTGAAAGATACGGCCAAGGTTACTATTAATCAATAATAGAAAGTGGCATACACCCTGTCAGATGGAATGGAAATCATTGACCTTGGTTGACCCTAAAGGTCAGTACTGCAACAGGAACTGTATAGGCTGTAGCGCGTTTTTCGTTTTTCTAACAACTGGGCTTTTTTGTGGTTTATCTGTGTAAAGATTGTTGTGGTAGGGGTGTCATGTCGTCAGAAGTTGGGGCAATGCATCTCACTTCCACCTTTCCTATCTATCCAGAAGACATTGCCTACGTCGTGAAACACTTTTGCAGGTTTGCAGTTCTCTGCTTCTAGTTATATCCCTGACCATCAGGAGTCATTTATGTTACCGTAGTGATACGGTAACTTATTGCCAAGTAAGCCTAACATTTTGTTCATGCCATCATACTTGTGCTATTTTCACAGAGAGCGTCCGTTTCTCTCTCCGTCTCTCTGTCCGTCCGTCTCACGCTGACAGTGAAGAAAACGACGCATGTTCGGATCACAAATTCTTCACTGTCGGCTCCGTGAAGGACTTCGATTTCTAATTCTGTAAATTGTAGATAGGTCACTCCGACAGAACGCGTTAAACGGGGTTGGCTTGCCTATGTTGGCGACTTTTAACTGATAAGTCGCTGTATTTTAGAAACGGTGTGACGTAGGGCATATATGACCAAGTTTAGCTATTATCGATTGTGCTAATGCTGTAGAAAGTCGCATAGGCCTACGTCATGGTGTAGCCTGTACATAACTACCAGATTTACACCCCGAATCAAAAATGACATCAAACTTTCGGCCATTTACTTGCCTGCTCCGTAAAAATTTGAAACAAAGTTGGTAACGTTTGTAAATATTTCACCGCACCTTAAATGCGTCGCTACACTACCTTGTGAAACACGAATGTTGTAAACTAGCGTGCAAAATGGCGCATTTCTGTGCATTGAGCAATAGTCTTACTGAAATATGAACTACCAGAGACCTTAATTGCATATGTCAGATAGCATTGGCGTAGACATGGGGGCACTGGGGCACGTGTTTCTCTTATCTCAGTTACTTACTATATAATTGTGTCAAAAATCCACCAGAACGCTCCATTTTACATGAAAAATCGAAAAAAATTGGGGAGGGAGCACAGCCCCTTTCTCACTTCTTTTCCGGTGGGAAAAGGGCACCCCTCTTAACAAACCACCTTTCAAGAGCCCTTTACATCCAGATTCTGGCTACGCCACTGACGGATAGCAACTGTGACTGAGTTTAATCAATTTGAACTCCCATGATACTAGGTGCCAGCTGTGAAACTCTGCAAAGTAGATACAGCATGTTCGTAGGGTGGTGTCTAACTGTCTGTATAGGTTTGGTCATTTCTAAATTCCTTGCGAATTTACGCATCGATGGGCCGTTATAGGTTATAACGTTCTAAAGCCAATGAACTCATCGCGGCGTGACGTCTGGAAATACCACACGGGCATAATCCAATTTCAATGTGACGTCCGTCACCATTAGGCTAGTGACGCGCGAAACAAAAGCGTTTTTGCTCGAATGTTTTATTTTTTTTGCTGCACATGATGCCATTCGGTACGTTTTTCAACGTGTAGAATTTACCGAACACGCTGCTAATCTAATTTGGTTGCTTGGTGTGCGGTATCGAATATTTTGTCGTTGTCCGGCGAACTGTTTTTACACTGTTTGTAGTTTCGCAATGCCAGCAGTATCTTGTCTCAAGAACGCCGTGGAAGAGCATGGACTGTGGGAGGACTGCGAGCCATGGCTGCCGTCGATAGTTCGTCCTATATCGCTAAAGGCGGCAAAGATCGTCAACTTTGTCTGCGTGGAGGAAATTGAAGGTTATGCGCATTCCACGGACACAAACATCACACCAGTGAAACGAGTTCACGCGCATTATTATCTCATCATCATAATCATCGTCATCACGAGCATGCCCCGGACTGGAGCTTAGCTGTTTTTAGAGGCGAGTTTAGGCATGTTCAGCATATTCGGCCGAACAAAAGCCCCACAAAGGGGAGCCTCACGGGCCATGTCGAACGGCAACACGGCGGCATTTTCCGGTCTGTGGGCCTTTTCATGGCGTGTTGCGGTATTTAAAAGTCCACTTGGCGTGACATTCTCTGGCCTGAAAACTTGAAATTTTTTTATGTTACTTACTTATTTAGCTGTTACTGAACTCGACAACAGAAACTAGGCATCCAAATTCTGAAAGCCGTGTCTTGAATTAGGTAATAACAGCAAAACTGCAGGCTACGGCTACAGTTGCAGGCCTAACGTTCTAATGGCCCAGTTCGTGGCAAGTTTTTGTATCATAAACTTGTGAAACTCGGTGCACAAGAGTGTGGGCGTTAAACTAGTTTTAGGAATTCAGTTCAGGCTGTCGATTTTACTAAATTTCTTAGATGTTCTTCTTAAACGCAAGTGTGTAAACTGTCGGTGTGCTTATGCAAGTTGTGTTCAGGTTAGTTTTAAAGGCTGCAATGAGTGCTCTATAAAGCATGGCAGGTCTTGCTTATGTAAATTTCTTTTCGGCAAACTTTTGTTGACTGACATGTTATGGAGCAGACAAATGTTGATAATGATGATGATGATGATGATGTTAATGTCGGAAAATGTATGTGAGGGCTCCACGTTGTTACCGAACACGGCCTAACTGGGCTTAATCCGACCCTGACCGTTTTACGAGTTGTTTCCACCGTACTGGATCTTGGTCGTATCGCCCTGCTGAGTTCAGTTCGTGGTTGAGCGCTGAAGGACGGCTTCAGGTCCTTGTCTGCCATTCGTAATACTCTGAGGTCTACTAGATTACAAAGACCTTGCCACATTATTTGTGCTAAGTAGCCTGTAGGCTCTATTGTCGAAATTGTTTACATTTATAAACATTTGATACTGTAGTCTGTTATACCTCACATATCTCTATGTAGACTATACGCCCTTTAAACGTGTGATTTTGCAGCCGTAAATGCTACCATGAAGTGCATAGCCAACGGGCTGCCGCAATGTATTCCCACGCAGTGTGGACCAAAATTTGCAGCGGGTTTGCGAGAATTGTATGTATCTATTTCGAGATCTTTAAGATAATTATTTACCCGTGTGTTTTGCACGTTTTATGTCTAAAATCTGTGAAATGTTGTTTATGATGGTTGAACAGATAGGTTTTTGTTAGTTTTAAATCTGGATAGCTAAAAGACTTTCTCGCTTTACATTTGTGACTACTGTGCCTTTTACGTTTTAGTAGAACATCTGAGTCTCATACAGTTGAGTTGAAACAAATGCTTTCTCTTTACGTTTTGAGCATACGTCTTAAAATATTGTCGTTATAACAGTTTTTTTAAATCTGGAAAAGGCCGGTGTCTGCTGGTCTACGTCATGACGTTTCCGTAATGCGGATTGGAGAATGACGCTTTCCATTCCCAGTAACAGTGTCTTAAATATGTGTTGTTTTGGCGCTTTTCTGGAAATTTTTTTCGCTACTGCTGTAGGCTGCAAAAAGTAAGTCGCGTTGTAACAGGATAATCATAGTGCCATGAAGCCTCAATAATATATCTAGATGTAAATAGATCGCCATATAGGTCTAAGCATAGCAGCTCGTAGCGTTATTGTAGACTTTAGGCCATACATAAGCTAAGTTATTATGTGCTTCAGGTTAGTGGAAACTGCGGGCGAATGCGTTATCCCTGAGACGATCGACCTATGTGGCCGGGAGTACGTTTGTTTGATCTATGAAATTCTGACTGGAGAGCAATGTTCCGACGGTTTGTTTTGGTTTAGACACAGTCCACTTCTATCTGTTATTTTTTCTCATTACGCGTTTACAACTCGATTAACCTTTAACGCCGTGACTTTGATCGTCTCTTTTGTAAGCATATAGGCTTCAAAATAAAAGTTTTGACAGCCTATAGCCTAGGAGACCCTGCATGACTATCATAATAGGCTCTTACCAGATTATCGGACGGCGGTACCGGTGGCTTGCATTAGTCGACCCAATCATTTTGTCCTAATCTTTGTGTGAGTTAACCTTCATTTACTCACAGATTTTTTACACACGTTGTTACTTAATGGGGGGAAAAATACCCCCCACCGATATCTCGACTTCTAAGGCAGCTAGAAACAAAATTCCAACGGCTACACCCATGTTTTCGAGGTCAAGCTGTTCAATAATGTTGTCGGCGATACAACCGGAAGTCGCCTTATACCGGAAATAGGCGGCCGCCATATTTATTTCCGGTATAAGGCGACTTCCGGTTGTATCGCAAATAATATCATTCCACAGCTTGACCTCGAAAACATGGGTGTAGCCGTT
>Ga0209367_1000632_pt1 | contig 37170 bp, 25 predicted proteins | sample WorMetLIZISLAND2_FD_187412 | JGI IMG/M metagenome (GOLD analysis project Ga0209367, IMG submission 187412) | Marine gutless worms symbiont microbial communities from Max Planck institute for Marine Microbiology, Germany - Olavius geniculatus... ...
GCCGTCTGTGAGCGTCAGACAACTGGGCCAACACTGGAGGGGCTTTTCTACTCTGCTCCAGCTGATACACGGCTTGTTTGTGGCAACCAGATTTCTGATGCTCTGTAAATTTCTCAATACTTTTTTTTCAGTTCGAGAACCCAGTTGTAGTGAAAGCTGCTTGTGGACGCTCCAGATTTAACAAACCAGTCACATGCATAAAAATTTTATGCATGTGACTGGATTGGCCACTGCATATGACTTGAAGGGGGCATGGCGAAATTTCCTGCGCCCTGGGTTTACAATCTGTAATTACCCTAAATTATGCAACATGCAAAAATTGACCCAGACTTCCATTAGTAGGCGTGGACAAGAAAAAGCACACAATTGGCCCAAGCTCCCAATGTCAAATTTTTGTTAAAATAAATTTTAGGGACTTAAAATAATAGTAGGGCCTAAGTTAGTTAGTTAGTTCGCAAATTCAAAAACGTATATTCAAAATCACAAACGCCGCAGCTATTGCCCAAACAAATGGGTCTTGAGTATGTTACTGAAGGCAGCGAGTGACAGTGATTGGACGCCGGTAGACTATCCACACACGTGGTTTGTCGACGGCAAAAGATCGGTTGCCGAACGCGTCGTTCTGGTCGTACGTGGGACCTCTAGTTTGGTCGTTGACGACAGCGACGGCGGATCAGGCGGCAGTCATCAGCAGGTAGGTAGGTAGGGAGGTGCACACTCATTGAGGCACTTGTAGACCAATTCTGCCAGCTTAAACAGAATCTGCTGCCTGACCGATAGCCAATGAAGTGACTACAGAACTGGTGTGATGCGCTCCGTACGCCACGTACCAGTGATCAGACGACGTGCTGCCGCGTTCGACGGACGGACTTTAGTCGCCTTAGTTGACTGTCGGCAATTCCTAGAGCACGAGTTGCAGTAATCAAGCCGACAGGTGATAAAAGCCTGAACAAACGTCTGAGCGACTGTCGGCGTCAGTGACAGGATGATGTGACCTAGTTGGCGCAGCTGGTAGTAACCAGCGCGGCAGACAGTCGTGACGTAATCAGCCATCGTTAGTTGACTGTCCAGAGTTAGGCCTACCTCCAGATCACGAACAACTAACTGTGGACGGACGCTGGCACCAGATCTCATATTTAAGGCTATTCGGGGTTCCACTCCAGACCCCACTGGAAGAGCTCAGCGCTCCCGATTGGACCCTTAGCTGCAGTGGCGGATCTAGGCTTCAACCAATGGGAGCGGATGAATATCCTCTCGCTTCTCCGGCTCTCCTCTTCCTTTTCCCCCTGCTTTACCTCTTTTTCCTTTTTTCGCCTTTTCCCTTTTTCCCTCTTCTATTTTTCTTTTCTCTTCCCTTTCCTTAAAAGTAGGACCCCTTGAATCCAGCTAAGGCGTTTGAGGGAGCGCTGTAAGCTCTCCCAGCGGGGTCTGGGGCAGAGCCCGAGGCGAAATCCAATTTTGTGCATTTTAGCCTTAAAATATAACATCTGGTGGAAATCATTTTTAATCATTTTTCTGATACACGAACAATTATTAGTGAACAGTTCGGCAGGGCATAATAATGTTTACTTATGCACAGGGGCAAGATTGGATCTGCCACTGCCTAGTTAAGAGGTACGCGTACGAAACTTGCTGCTCTATATAGGAAGGAAAAGGGGAAAGGGAAGGGAAAAAAGGGAAAGAGAAACGATCGCTTAAGCTATGAATTAGGCCTATGCATGCGCAGCCATAAACAATTTGGTAAAGTTAATCTTTGAAAGTCAACAGAGGATTAGTTCACCTCCAAATAATGTTAATCTTTTCGAAAATATCGCACTGAAATGATTATAGTGTTAACAGATCTGACTTAACAATTTCGATATCGCCGATATCGTATCGATTTCAAAAAGTCACCGGTGATCCATCTCTGAAGTAAATTCAAGTTTCCACCTAAAAGTTTCATCTTCTATCCCTTAAATATTCTTTGGTCAGTGTTTGTTGACATGACATTGTTGACAAGTTCATGTATGCTAGTTTATTATGTACATGTTTAGAGCGGGTAGTGGTCTGATGAAAGGTGGCGTATTACTGGCTACTGTGTTGGGAATTGTTACTGGATATTACAGCTGGAAGCCTGTGTTTGATCCGGTCGAGAGAGACAAGTGGTTTCCGCCGCTCGACACTGCTGGTTTGTGCCGTTAGAGTAATGATGCCATACTAAAATACGACTAAACACGGCTGTGCTGTGTGATAACTTGTAGAACTGCGTGTCACAAGTTAAATTACATGCTAACCTTTACCCCTGAAGCGAAATTGGTGGTGCATAGAAATAAGCCAAGGCCCAGTTTTCAATGATACCGGTCCACTAGTCCACTATTCCGAAGGTCCACGGTGCAGATACGTGCCACAGTGCTAGTGTTAGGAACTTAGGGTTAAGGTTAGGGTTAGGAATACGGTTAGGGCTAGTTTGGGTTAGAGTTAGGATTAGCATTAGTTGGAATAGTGGACCTTCGGTATGGTGGATCCAAATCGTTTTCGACAGTATAATAGGTTACTAGTGTTGAAACTGTTGATTACTAAAGATGAAAACTTCTAGTGAAATAAGTAGACACTGTTTTTGAACTACATAAATATACAATTACACAAGGCAACTTATGGGTTACCATTAGAGACTGCAATCCTGAATCCTGCGTAGGGATGCTGGTTTATAGCGGAAAATTTTCTTAAAATATGCGGAATTTTTTGAGGCAAAATATGCAGGAAAATATGCACAATTTGGCGAAATATGCGGCGCATGTATGCAACATATATGCTGCATATATGCGGCATATTTTTCCGCGTATTTCCGGCATATGCAACTTTGAGTGACGGAGAGTCATAGTCATGATCATTAAAAGGCTTATTCTGCACATTTTTGACATTTTCGACTTAATCTATTTAACATCTGATTGTAAATGCCGGTAATCGTTTATCACCAAAAAATATTTAATGGTCTTAATACAAGGTTGGACAAGAAAAATGCTGAAAAATGCGATCGCATATGCGGAAATATGCGGCATATGTGCGAATATATGCTAATTTTTGGATATGTGGCATGTGCGGCATAATTTTCGCATATGCAATGTTGAAAATGCCATTATATACGGAAAAATATGCAATATGCAGGTTTTAACAAAATATATTTGCATGTAACCAGCATCCTTACCTGGGATCCTGGCCGTTTTCACCAATCTTGAATCTCAGGATTAGTGGCTACCCAATCCTGGGATTTTGGGATTATAAAAGTTCATTAAAATTGTACTTTTTCAAGTGTAAAATGATACAAATGATAATCCTAGCCATCTAATAAATGTTAGAGTCCTACTCTTTGCTGTGCACTGTAATTTGTATTTTGACAGTCATTTCTACAGTTTGGATATACCTTCTGTAGAGGTCTTCTACATCCTATGCATAAAATACATCTATTGGGGATACCGAAATAATGACTATAATCTGTAAGCATAATCCTGAAAAAGGGATCCTGGATTACAAATTTCTTAATGTTAGATATCAGGACAAAGAATTCAGTCCTAAGATTGGAATCACCAATTAAAGCTATATAATCTTTGCATTTTTTAGGCAGTTTTAACCCTTGACTATTTTGTGTTTTTCATGAAACTGTAAGAAAGTGAGTCAGTACGTTTGTGGGATAATATTGGGTGTATTGTTAGGCAAAACATAACTTATTCTGAAACTACCTGTAGCAATGAATTAGTTAATCTTAATCTGTGCTATATTCATTACATATCTGCAGCACTGCATACCGGATTTGCTTGAGTACTTACTATTGCAATAGAAAGTGAGTTATGTCTAGTTGTCGGCTGTGGTGACTGATTTTGCACATAACAGATTTGTACTATCTGTATATGCAGGTTCAACGGAAAAGTCATCAGATTAGCTTGCAGCACAGCAAGAGCAAAGTGCGGCTATCAGTATTGCCTTACCGACATTAACATCAGGCCAAAACTTTCAATATAACAGCGTCAAACTGTCATTTGTTCATTTTGTTTCTACAAGATGAAAGAAGTATATGTGGTTGCTTCTGTTGCATCTGTCATCATAGTTTGTACTGGTTTGTATCATTTTGGTCGACCATTTATGTATCGGCGAAACTTGCGAATTGCAGAAGATGAAGTGAAAGGTCTTCGCGGTAGATATGAATTGTCTGATATATCGAAATCAACTGAAACCAAGATTAAGAAATGACACCTTTTTGTTATCTGATTATCTGACAACTTGACCTAAGTAAGTAGATAATAGGTTCATTGTGTGCACTTGCATACCATTAATCTTGCAAATACTCCAAATGTTCTGGCATTTATTGCAGCAACTTTGTAACAGTGTTGCACTGCGATGAAGAATACTGTTTGAGGTCTTGCAGTTTTTATGCGCAAGAGCTAGCCATGGCGTGTATTAGCTATGGTAATTCTGTCTGTCCGTCGATCTTGTCTGTTACGTCCCAGCACCGTTCCAAGACCAGATAAGATAGAGACTTTGGGTTTTCACCATATGATAGCTTAAAGTCTCTAGTATTTCAAGACAAAATTTCAAGCCGCTGGGTGAAAGGCGACCCCACGAACTAGGGGGCGAAAGAGGAACACTCCCCTTAAAAGGCGTTATTTTACCGCTATTGGCTTGTCAAACGTGCAAATGGTTGCAGATAGGCTTAGGTTGCATTCACACAGACACGAGTACGAGTCCGGGTTTTCGTTTACAGCTCGTAGAAGCTTTACTCGTACGAGTGGAGCGTTCACGGTCACTTGTACAAGCACATAACTAAACGTTTGTCGGCCATATTGAATTGAATCGAATTGAGGAAATGTTTCACGAATAAACAACAAAATTTCATTTTTCATCACACCGCTAATGATTTTACCAACTGCACATCTCTAACAATGAATAATTTTACAATGACATCATTTCTGACGTCAAATATGTGCCATAGCTTTTGTACATTATATCGTTGTTATTTACGAGTAGTTTACTTTGCACAGGTTGGATAAAAACATGACTTGCACAGAAACTACTCGTACAAGTGAAATTTACAGGTAACCCATACTCGTATGTATGTGAACGGCCACCACTGAAATGCACGCAAACTTGTGTTTGCCGGAACTTGTATGTGGGAACACGTACAGTGCCAGACTCGTACTTGTGTTTATGTGAACGCAGCCTTAGACATGCTGCTTATCATAACAAGCACTGGCGACGAGCTTCTTAGGAATGTCAACATCAATGACGGTGAATGAACTTGAACCCCCAAAACAGTGGGTTAGAGTGAATTTTTTTGGCAATGCACATTTCAAGAGTGAATTGCGCCGAAATGGCTGGAGATAAACCAAGGCAACCTGCATATGAAATTTTCAGTACTGAATGTAGATTTTTTCAGTCTCTATATCTGGACCATGTAGGTTTAAGAAGGCCTGCGCACACGGATGTCAAAGAGTCATACCCCTCTAAAAGTGGTTATTTATCCACTGTTTGCTTGTCCAGAATGAAAATGGTTGCAGATAGGCACAGACATGCTGCTTATCATAACAAGCACTGGCGTTGAGCCTTCTTAGAAATGTCAACATCGATGACCTAGGATGACCTTGAGCCCTAAAAGTAGGGGTTTTGGTGATTGTTTGGCAATTTTTCGCTACAAAAGTGAATTGCGACAAAATGGATTTAGATAGACCGAGATTACCTGTGAACAGTTACTGCTATAGGCTCTCACGCGTCTCACGAGCAATAGCTCAGATTTATTGTTGCTATATGCAGACAAGAAGGTGAAATAAACAGTTCTCCTTAAACGTTCTGTGGATAATGCTTATAGTGTGACATGTACATATTATGACTTAAGAATCTGGAGTGGGCCAACAAAAACTTGAGTATGCCTCATACTAGGAATTGGTAAACTATTCAACATGCAGAAGTGCGCTTGATCTGACACAGAGCCATACAGTTAAGTACCAGACACTTCTAGTAACAAACGTTGTCAGTGCGGCTGTACAAAATTACAGTAGCTGTATTATACATAACCTGCGTACGCTAGCGCCGAAAAACGCCATGCTGTAGGTGAAGACGCATCAGCATGTGAAAACTGTATATGTGTAAACAAACGATCCATACTGATAAAAAGTTAAAAGCTTCTGACAACAAAAACTTTACAGAAAACCCAGGTATATATCTGTTCATCCATCTGTACGCGGCACAGTATGCTGGCGTGTTTCGTTTTTGCTATATTGAAATAATTCAGCTGAGAGCTACAGACTGTGCCAGCTGAGTGAGTTTCACCTACAATCGCTACTGGGTGCAGATACACTGTAGAAAATATTAGAACTGTGCCATTTAGCAGGTTATGTATAGAGTCTGCTGTGTGGCTTCAATCGTCATTAAACTACCATCGTGATAACTTGCGTAACTTCATAATGCATATATACCATTGTCACAAGTTTTCATTATACAGCAGGGCTGAAACAAACAGGGTTTTATCATATCAAACATTTTCTGGTGCCCACATTACATGATAAAAGACCACAGGTGCATTACAAAGTTCAATGTTAGTAAAAAGTACACAACGAGATATAATCAAAAACAGTCATGGCTTATCATAGACTTTGTTAAAAGCATAATAGAATAACAATGTTTTATTGGTTTTTTTTGGGTTTAAACTAGTTTTTTTCAAAAAGCTCAATATGATGGGTTTCAGGGTTTTTGTGAGTTTTAAGTCAGGAGAAAGAGCACTGCCATATAATGTTGACATCAACTGGATTTCAAAACATTTGCAAATTAACTGCAATAAAACAATTTATTATTAGTTGAACAAGACGCTAAAAGTGGAATAAGTGTTGGTGGCTTTTTGGGGGTAGGCTTTTAGGTGGGTTTATTGGCTTACCCAATAAAACCCAGTGTTTTTGGATATGTGCCTGAGTGTTTCAACCCTGCTATGCAGTATTATACTGACAAAAACTGTAAAGTACACAATATGCTCTCAGACATATTATTTCTGTTACAGTATGGCCTGTAAGTGCACTATATGCAGTGTGGTGCAGTCATAGCGCTGTTTGATCAAACTGCAAGGTCCTTGTTGGAGGAATTTCCATTTCTTTGTTCACCTACAGAAAACAAGTTATCTTACTTACAGAGTGCTAAACAGAGTTGTAGTAAACTTTTATAAATGTTTTATATAAAAAAACTGTTAAAAAAATCATGTATTGATATTTACTGTACTGCGAACAAAATTCTGAACTTGATGAAAAATTGCCTTGAAGTAATGGATTTATTATCTGTCCCATTGCATGGGACAGATTATGAAATCGCTTCTGTCACACTGTCATTCTGTCAGTCAGTCTGTAAACACTCCTACGGCCGCAATTTTGACGAAATTTTGCACAGTGATTCGGGGCCCAAAGAGTAAGATTGAGTTTGTTTGGGGGTGAAAATCCGATGATGCCTTCCCATATTTTACCCCAACTTTTAACCCCCGTAATGCATTTTCAATGGGAAGGTTCTTGTACCATAGTAAAAAAATCGTGTGGGCTTATAGTGGCACTTAATAGGTCAAAAAGCGTGTCTCCGCGGCCGCTATAGGCACAAAAAAGAAAAGAATTTAATTCCCCATTAATTCATTTAATTCCTTGATCACTGCATTTTCAATGGAAATAAGGTCGTCAATTACAGCTGTGCCACAGTTAACATTTTGCAGCGTAAAGTCGCTTCTGTACAGATTATTTCAACAAAATGGCTGAATTAGTATTTGTTACAATATTTAATTTATGCGTGTGTATAACAGAGGTAACAAAATGCCAAAATGATTTTTCCCCGTCCCTAGTCCTTACTTTTTCATTAAACTGCAACTAGAAAACACAGGAATTTTTTAAGCCTAATCAACGGGTGTAGTTTGTAGTGGGGTCGTCCATAAATGATGTCATGCAATATTAGGGAAAAAAATACTCCCCCTTCGTCACGTTTCGTCACGCTGCTCTAGACCCCCAATATGACGTCACAAACTTCTACCCCCCCTTGCAGTCTGTAGTGTAGCCTACAGATCTATATGAGTTTCAAAGACAACACAAATTTTTGTATGATTTGACAAATTCTGCAACAGTAAGCATCAAAGTTCTGATATGTAGAAATGATCTTCTGAACACTAGCGCTATCATCTACGATTCCCTGGCCAGGCCTTGCCACAAATGTGACGTGCGCGAGGTCAGATACCTTTTACCCCCTCCCTCCTACATCAGGCATTGTCACGATATCGTGAACCCCCTCCCCTCTTGGCGCGTGACGTCATTTATGGACGACCCAGTCTTAACTAATATTTACAGCAGTACATTTATGCAGTGGTGTAGATAAGGAGGCTCAGAGGGCCCAGGCCCCCATCTCATTTTTTTTTGTTAAAAATAGGTATTTGGGTCTCAGGAAAACAACTGAAATTGTTGCCACCAGATTGCACAATTTAAGGATATAATGCACCAAATTTATTTTCGGCTGGGGCTCCACCCCAGATTCCACTGGGGAGCACTCCCACAGGCCTCTTCGCTGGAATTATAGGGTCCTACTTCTAAGGAAAAACAGGAAAGAGAAAGGGGAGGGGCAAGGTGAGGACAGGGAAAGAAATGGGACGGGAGGGGAGGCAAAGGGAGGTGCATTTCTGGCTATGACACTGCATTTACACACTTCACAAACTCACCACTAACATTGCAGATGCTGCTGCTATTCGTGGATGTTAAACGAGGCCAGACTCTTGAGGCCAAGGCCAAAACCACGAGGCCAAGTCTGAGACCGAGGCCAAATGTATGAGGCCAAGATCACAGCCAATTGTTCAAGACCGAGGCCAAATAAAGAACTATAAAACTGACGATGAAAACATGAGCTAGGAGTTTTATGGTGTTAAAAGGCCAATGCAATAGGACAGAAGCTAGCTAGGCTAAGTCGAAATGCTTAAAGCCGAAACCATGGTTTCTATCATGCTGAGACTAAAGGCAAGGTCAAAATTCTGGCCTTGACATCACTTTGGCCTCAAAGGCTTAACATTTCTGCTGCTATTAATAGTAAACTGGAAGCGACGATAGATCTCAAACCTCCAGTTGGCAAATACAATGGACTCAACACAGCTGTTGTGTATTGTAATAAACTGCTGGATGTGGATGATTATGTTAGTACATGATCACTTGCCTGTGAGTGGACGTACTGATGCAGCAGAATGCGCAGCTCTGCATTCTGTCTTCGCATTGCATCCGTGTTCTCGATGAGCTTTGCTCGTGCCTGCAGCACGTCGCTGCAACACGACAACAATATTTCGGCAGCTGCACAGAATACCGGATTGCTGAGAGTTTTGCTGTTTTATCTAAATGACAAAATTAAGCAGAAAAGTTTCCTTTTGAATTAAGGATTTCCAACTAAACACTTGATGTGCACTGGTACCTGTTTTCACAGAATTCAGGGAACGTCATGACATTAAACTGACACACACTATGCCTGAGTTAGAGACAGCCTGCTGCCACTATGCTGACATGGTGAGCCAGGAACATTTAAATGGCACGTTTACCCTTTCTGATTTAAAATTTTTTTCACTAGCCAGTCACTTTACTGGCAAAATTAAAATACCATGCACTAATTGTCGAAGATATCATCACATCTTGAAATATGGTCTTCCTTGCAGACCTACTGAAAGTTACAAGTTGCAACTCACTTATTCCAAAGTTGACTAGATTTCACTAGGCAGTGTAGCAACATGTTTGCAGTATACTGGGATGCATACTGATCACGTAATTACAAATTGTTACTAGAGGAATTGGCAAAATAATGTCAAAAAGCAGGTCAACATTTTATGCAGTAATGACAAAAGACTAACTGGGGGGAGGTAGCTTATTTTTCGTTGGGCTACCATAGAGACCGCCAGGCTGTTCACATTTTGATGTGGATCACATTCTGAGCAGGACTGGCCTAACTCACTGGTACTTGTTGAAGGTGTAGATGAGGGCGTCCCAGACTTCGTCCTTCTCTGAGCTGATGATGTTGTGATAGTTCATCCAGTAAGCGTCGTCCTCACTGTCGTCTCGCTCGTTCACGTTCACAATGTTGAACTGGCTCGCCATCTCACTCTTCTCACTGTTATACATGTACACACATCAACACATGACATTGTACTGCCATCCTATAAAATAGTCTGCATTACATGTCTTGCCCATCTGTCTGACCCATAAGGGCTCGTGACTGGAAAACAAAGGCATACTAAAACCAAAATTGGTAAAATTGGTCTGAACAGTGGCGTTGCCAGGATTTGTGTCACGAAACTGGGAGAAAATAATTTAAGGTTAACATACAAAAATACTATAAAGCTCATGCAGTAAACAGTGACAAAGCTAGAGGACTGCAAGTATATGCACAATACGCTATTTACTGAAAACGCAACCAGTCGAATGGCAGGGCTCCAAAGTTCTGAAGCGACCTGCAAAATTAAACAGTTGGATATCAGTGGGGGGGAGGGGCAGAGGGCACGTGATACTAACGGCCCAACGGCTCTGCATGTTCCACAGTAACTGGTAACTGAGCCACTTCATTGAAGCATTCAGACTGGAAATGCTATAACAAATACATTTCACTAGTAGAATTGAAATGTTAATAAGATAACAGGAGGAGACTATGCAGTACATATTAACAAGATAATGTAAGTCAGAGGGGCAAGGAATTTAGTTTGCCCCACACCACTCAGGGACAGTGTTGTGGGGCCTCTTGGGAGAAAATTTTTGAATGTTGATTATTAAATGGCGCATTCTGGTGTACTTTATATTTTTGAAAGACGCTGGGCCCCCAAACGTTGCAGGGCTTGGGGAAAATTTCCCTTTCCTCCCCCTCTTGACAGGCCTGCACCCTCTCGCCCCCTCTGTGAACTCGTGCCACTAAAAAAGTGCCTCACGCCAGCACCCCGAGAAATCTGTGCCGAACAATTTCGTACAGTTTCTCATAAATGAATGAACACTGGCACAAATCCAAACCACTGACCCTATCCTTAACCATAAATGACCCTAACCCTAAAATGTGGAAAAATGCGAGTCGTAATTAATTTTTTTCGAGGTAATAAATGTCTGACTTGGGGTCAAATGTTGCAAAAAAAGTAAATTTCGCTACGCTCACTACTTTTTTTGCAAAATTTGACTCCAAGTCAGACATTTATTACCTCGAAAAAATTAATTACAACAGCGAAGAGAAAAAAAAGTTGCAAAAAGTAGGATTTGAACCAGAGACCTTTCGCACAGCAGATGCTCACGCTGCCAATAGGCTACAAGGGGCTCTCGCCAAACCTGCTTCAATTGCCCTATTTAAGCCTGCGCCATATATCACAGCTATAGTATAGTTACTGGGTACCAGCCTACTGGTAGCCTATTGGTCGGCATAGGTTTCCTGTGCTGTTGGCGTGAAGTGTTTTTGCGACTAACTTCTGTAATGCAGTCAGTATCAGTCATGTTAACAGCTTACAGGTTTACACCCAAAGAGTAAAGATAACACTTTTAACACTAAATGGCTTCACAAGTTGCAAGACTAATGTTGCCTTGCTTGTAGACAACGTGCGACATACTTTTGCGCCGATATGATATTCAATTTAACGTACGTATGTATCTGAACCAGTGTTGTCTTGCAAACAAGCAAATAATGAAAAATAGCCAAGGCCAATACAGTGTAGGTCTATAATTAGTTAAAGCACTAAAGATCATGAGAAGAATGTACAGGGTGTTCCAAAAAAACGGATACCCAGTTTTATTTTTGGAATAACTTCAGTAATTCAGCACCGATTTTAACCATTCTTTCACTGTTACAAGCAGAAATTTATGGCGCGTAAACGTGAAGTTCTTCCGCCCACCGCACCTTTATTGTGTGACCACATTATCTAGCAAAACAAACACTACTGCTAATATCGGTGTTTATTCTGCCCATATCAAACGATTTATTTTAAAAATTATTACTGGTAAACAAAGTAAATAAACACAATATGATGTAACAATGACGTCACAAGGCACTACTGCGAATAAGTAAGTAAGCTTTTTTTATGCTACGAAATTGATATCTTTATGTGCTGCCTTTTCTCCGAGACCACTGTAGCTTTGACAGTGTTTGTTTTGCTAGGTAATCTGGTCACACAATAAAGGTGCGGTGGGTGGAAGAACTTTACGTTTACGCGCCATAAATTTCTGCTTGTAACAGTGAAAGAATAATTAAAATTGGTGCTGAATTACCGAAGTTATCCCCAAAATAAAACTGGGTATCCGTTTTTTTGGAACACCCTGTAAGTGAGTAAGTCATCTTCAAACTGGGATAAACACACACAAACAGTAAACCCACAACAGTAAACCTGTGAGTCATCATCAGCAAAACGTTACAATGGAAGTTACAACATTTCATATAACAGTTAAAACAACAATAACTTAACACGTTGTAAGGTAAAGTTTTAGCTTAAAATGACCACCTTTGGCCTCGACGCAAGCTCTTAGTCTAAGACGGGTACACTGAACGTGTCGTAATGCAAACAAACTCTGACATAATAATGACGTTACACTGAGCATGCACAGTAAGGTGCATATGTCACAATGGGTGTGACCGTAACTAATGTCAAGATAGTGCAGTGTGCGACATTTCATTGAAATCCATGAATTACAAACTGAATTAGGCGTGTTTGAAACAGGGGTGCCACTAATTTTGGGACATTTTCCACATGCCACCCTGGTAGACAACAAGTGTAGGCCTGATTCTTTTACAACCCTGCACTCTGCTTTATTTTGCCTCAGACATATTCTGCACATTTGGGAAGGCGCAGTGAGCCCCTTCAATGTGTAGCCTAAAACTTTTTCCGTATTAGTTTATAAGGAAAGGAATGCAAGCCAAACAAAACTAGAGTACTGGTAATTGAATTTTTGATGTGAGACTTATGTTTATTTTTGTCTGTCCAGTGCAATGCATAGCATTGGACAGAGTATAAAATCAACTTTGTGTCCGTGCGTCCTACATTTCTTAAGCTATCTTCCTTCCACCTTCCCTTTACCTTCCCCTTCTCCTTCCCCTTTCCCTTTCCCTTTCCCTTGCCCTTTCAATGAGCCCTTCAATAGCACACCATTTATAGTGAATCGAGCGGTCTCGTGACTTACAATGTCTATTGTTTAGTTAAAATAATAGAGAAGGATGAAGGGATCATTTCTGCTGTACAATTTAAAATTAAACTGTTTGATTTTTTTTCTACCGGTCTTAACAGCACACTGATTGTATTTATACGGACATATAGTGTAAACTATCGAAATGATTTGGACAGACTCCATGCTCGTATGAACATTATCTATATGATAAGCATCAAATTAGTAAAAACCTATATCAGTTAAAGATGGTCATACTGTGTTAGCAGTCTTCAGTTAACAGTTACAGGAGTCCAACACGGTGACATACAGGTTTAGTGAACAGAAAGGTTAACTTGCTGCCGACGTAACTTGGAACTTGAACGTTGATAGGCAACATCCGATGACACATCGTGGCCGTTCATCCAACACAACGCACATTTTTTAACGCAATGGATGCAGCTGATTCAAGCGATGCAACAGCCAAAAAGCAAAAATATAGGCAGTATTTATCTAGGCCTACAGCAGCGTTGTGGGTAGAAATACACTGGGACAAGACGTTGCAATCTTCCGACAAACACACTGCAAAATTTCCAACAGAGAAAAATAAAGGTGCTAAAAATTTCAATGTTGGCCCTAAATTTTCCTAAAATACGGTTTTATCTCAGTCCCAAGTTTCACAGTTGTGGATGAAAATTATCGGACAAGAAGATTTTCTGACAGCCCAAAATTGGGGGGAATTGCACATCCCCTTGGGGTGATAAATTGCACGTCCCCTTGCCTTCGGTCCACGATCCACTAGGTGTCCTCTTGCATTGTGTTTGTGGTGATCACTGTATTATGTTTACTGCATTTGTGGCGTCTGTTTTGTTGCATCCATTGTGTTGCGTACGTTTTGTTGCGTCGGTTGCGTTACGTTGGACGGACGTCAAATGCAGGGGCAGATGGACACACGTACTAGAGTAGCTCCTGCATGGCAGTCAGAGGTCTCGGGTCACGCGACGTTGCAGCGACCGCAGCCGCCGGTTCACTGACCGCAGAGGACTTCCTCTTTCCCGGCGACTGGGATTTGGCTGAAGTAGATTTTCTACCGGTGTCGGTGGGAGTGGGGGGAGAAGTGCCTTCGGCCGCCGCAGGCAAAGGCTCGTGGGTGTCTTCTTCCGCCACGTGTTCCAGTAACGCTTCACTCTCTTCTCTATGCCACCATGACGTCATCGTTCACGATAACATTACCACGGCAATCTCTATGTTAGGCAGACAGTGAGTGAGTAGGGTTTAACACAGTAGGCAGGTCATTTTGGGGACAGCCTTTAGCAATGCACACATAAACACATAATAGCAGAACAGAAAGTTTAACTTTTACAATAATGAAACAGAAAGTTGCAAGATGACGGACTTACAAGGTCAATATGTTATTATTAAAAGATAAAACATTTATTGCCATGCAACTGCCAATGGCTGAAAGGCTACACAACAGATGAAACAGTCAGTCCCTGTCAGTCAGCTCAACGAATTAACACAAAATGTGAAAATAATCCTAAAAATACACATAGCCCTAAATGTAAAAAGTACTGATTAGTGCTCTTCAAAAACTCACAGCCGACGTGGATGCCAGCACATAAATAAACCTGAATATTCTACTATTAACTTTGTAGTACCATGACAGAATCTCTGCAATTAAAGCAACTCTGGCTGATATACTGATGACCAGGTAACATGAAAATCATTGGGATTATAAAAAGTTGTACTCCAAATGCCACTAGGTAAACTCATGAAGAATTTATGGAGCTATAAACCAGTAAGACAAAAAATCTTTAAAAAGTAGCAGTAGAAATAAGCAGCACAGCAAATATACAGGGTGCAGCAAAAAAGTAGCCCCCTAAAGTTTTTCACTCTTTTTCTCAGCAAACATTTGGAATTTTAACGTAAAATTTTACAGCTTTATTTCCTGAAACCTTCTACATCTAAGAAAAGTTGATTCTGTTGAAAAAAAGACAAAGTTACAGACTTCTAACATGACCGCCTACCGATTTCTCAGCATTAAAAAATGTTCAAGCTACTATACCAATACAAAAACATCGTTGAAACAACACAGTTAATTAATGATCAGATGCCAGAATTTCATTGTCACTGTGAATGTTCGACGTGTCCACTGCCAGCTTCAACACAAGCCTTCAGTCGCTTACTTTAATAAGTCTTTCACAGCCTTGTCGATCGGTCCTTGTGGCAGGTTGCCCCAGATAACCTGAAGCACTTCCTTGACCTTGGCAATTGTTTTCGGCTTTGTTTTAAGCTTGCAGTAAGACTCCAACATTGCACCCCACATGCGATAGTCCACTGGGTTTATATTTGGCAAATTTGAAGGCCACTGGTCATTAGTGATGAAATCTGGACAGTTGGCCTGCCGCCCGTTTCGTGCGCTGTGCACTGTGTGTGCTGGCGCACCGTCCTGCTGAAAGATGAACCCGGTGGGCAGCCGGCACTTGCTTTAAAAGAACAACAATTAAGTAATAATTTTAAAAAAATAAATTACTGTGTGTCAAAATGTCACTGTGACGTTATCAACAGTAACATGGTAACCGGTTTTTGAAAAATAGCATTTTTAGCTTGAACATTTTTAATGCAAAAAATCGGTAGGAGGTCATGTTACAAAAATCTGAAACTTCATTGTTTTTCAACAGAATCACATTTTACTTGACAATTAATTGTAAAAGGTTTCATTAAATAAAGCTGTAAAATTTCACATTAAAATCCCAAACGACTGCTAAGAAAACAGCAAAAAAATTTAACTTTTTCTGCCGCACCCTGTACAACGTCTGTGATCAAGATCTACAGATCAAGAACGAAACCAAGACTTTTTCTCAAGACCAAGATAAGACCAAGTCTACCCTTCTGTCCTCGAGTTGCCTTGAAGTTGAAACCAAAACCGTTGTCTCAAAGACTACGTCACTGAAGTCAAGCAGTAAAAAATTTAAAACAGAGAATGCAACATGCCTCACATGGCTCACAAATACCTTTGTCTCAAGTCTAAACATCAAAACCAAGATTTTTTTCGAAGACCAAGAAACCAAGACTATCTTTCGTCCACGAGGTGCCTCGAAACCAGGACTGGTCTCAACGACTGCATCACTAAGGTGTAGCATATGGCAGAGAAAGTCTGACATGCCTGACGCGGTGCTTGTTGTTTTCTTCGACGAACGCTTTGAGTGCCTTCAGCGCATCATTCGGGTCAATAAGTTCGTGCTCTGGCACAGGATCATCTGCAATGGACACTGCTCGTTGGTCTGCAGGTGGGTCCGTGCTGGGCGCTGGTGGTCCTGTGGTACTCACATTGTCCCTGCTTAGCTGATCTACAGTGTCCATTTCCGCCAGGTCCGCCGGCTCATCATCAGGGTGCGACCGCTCCGACGACGGCTGAATGACACCGCACATCAGTTCAGCTGAATGAATGTTTATTTGTGCTGCAGCCAAAAAAAACTGGATTGCGACAATACATGCAATACAACGCAATGGTCATAAAACATCAGATAACATGTCAGATAAAATGCCGTTGGTAATCGATCACTACATAAAATGCTAGATAAAATGCTACCGATAGTTAACGGAAAACAGTATAAAAGATTTTCGAAATTTTTCGGTTCGTACAGAATAAAGTTAAGAAGTTTGTGAAGACCATAGTCGACTGACTATTTCCTGTGATCATTCCTGTGATCTGAGCAGATAATGAAGATAAGTTCGGTTCAGTTCAGTATAACCAATGATGTTAAACGAGGCCAGACTCTCAAGGCCAAATATGAGGCCAAAGCCAAACCCACGAGGTAAAAGACAAGATCAAGGCCAGAAGTATGACGCCAAGATCAAGATCAAGGCCAATTCTTAAAGGCTGAGGCCAAACAGAAAATTATAAAAGTGACAATGACAACATAAGCTAAAAGATTTATGGTTTTAACAAGGCCAAGACACTAAGGCTGTTGCCAGGCCGAGTCCAAATACGTAAACCCAAGGCCGAGGCCGAGGAATGGGTACAGGGTTTTCCTTCTGCAGCTGACTAGGACAGTGTTTTTCAACCTTTTTGCTGCTGCGGAACCCTACACAAGCGTGAAGGTCACTCACGGAACCCTATGCATTGTCCGTGAGTCCAGTGACGTAGGCCAGGATGAAACTATAGGGTGTCTACGGACTCATTTGCCTAGCAGGGCACTGACGGCAGAGCCGTCGTAAGGACGACAAAGCAGACAAAAATAAACAATTATAATGTGAAATATGACCGCATTAGTAGGCAACAGTATGTTATTGTATTTAACCAAACACGATGGGTGAGGCAGTCGTCGACGGCCGCTTAGCCCCGCCACCAACCCAGAAAATTTATCACATGGACGCCTGGGAAAAGACAGGCCTACGCGTTTTTTTAACTCTCCTTAGCTCAGTTTTTAAAGAATTGAATTAACTAAGTAAATGGCCAAACGATTTCGTATTCATAACCATAACCTTTATCAATATGTACTTCTTTTCTTCTTCATTTCCATTTTCCAATAATGCTTAATTTGAGTTAAATAATGTCGTGCATAGGAAGCTTAGGCCTACGTTATAATATAGGCCTAAAATGCAAATTGCCAAAAATTATACTAACAACAAAAATGACTCAACACAGTAAGTCTATGCAAAACAATCCGCAGAAACGACATTTCAAACAAAAAAACATGGACGCTGAGTATTTCTATGACATTTTCTAGCTTGATTTCGCATGCTGGGTTATTTTTACTGGCCAGCTGTGGAACCCTTGGCAGATGCTCGTGGAACCCTTGGGTTCCGCGGAACCCCGGTTAAAAATCACTGGACTAGGAAGTCCGAGGGGCGTCGCAAGCACAGCAAATTGGTAATTTTCTGATGTTCTAAATCTGACAGTGTATCAGCAGTTTCACCACAAGAACTGTGTAACGCCTCAAAAAATAAATGCTGGTACAACCAGTCAGGCAGTACCAGTACAAATTAAGCCCTCCTGATTGAGTGCAGATATTATTCACCGACTGGCAGACAACAGCGTAAGGAAGCAGACAACACTACACACAATCTGCTAATGTGCTACAGAAATGTATAGCATTTAAACAGACGCACTGTACTGCTGCCATCGTCAGTTAGGCGCGAAGCAGCACGATGCTTGAGGAAGTAGGTTGCTAGCAGCTGAACGTCTTCTTCCGTCTCGATGCCCATCGCCTATAACAACAACAATGACGATGACTACTACCATTACTACAGTATTACTACTGCTGCTGTTACCACTGTTACTACACATGTATCAAACAAAAAGCCCAGCTATCGCTAGAGTGGAGCTGACTGTACTGGTTGTCACTGACCTTGAAGGTCATCCAAGATCGATGATTGTCATCTGAAAGGGTGTATGCCACTTCCTATTAGTGATTAATAGTAACCTAGGCCATATCTCGCACTGTTTAGCCGCAACAGTGCACGGCGGCCTTCAAGGTCATCCAAGGGTCAATGGTTGATAAGTTATTTGAAAGCCAGTATGCGATTTCATATTAGTGATCAATAGAAATCTAAGCCCTATCTTACACCATTTAGCCACAGTGCATCCGTGACAGACAGACAGACGGGCTGACGACAACTGTAGCAAAAGACCTTTAAGCTTACAGCTTAACGATCGGCCCAAAAAGGAAGCCACTTTTATTTTTGAAATAGCTGCGTGAAAAATTGACTGATTTTAATAATTTTTGGCATGCAAAATTGCAACGTCGATAAGAAACTCGAAGTATACATCTATAACTTTGCCCACTTCACCTTAATATGTTGCTACCTTACCTTGTGAAATGCAGAAGTCGTAGTTTAGCCATTTACAACAGGTAATGAATTTATACTGGATAGCACATGTTAATTAATGGTCATGCTAATGATGCGGTGTTATCCATATGTCTGTTGTCCATGCCATATGTCCAGAGGTCTGTATTGTTTTGTAGTCTACTGTGAATAAACGGTACACTGTAAGGGGCATTTTTGGATAAAGTGCTGGTAAGTTTCTATAGACTATCAAAAGCAACTGTGTCATTCTCTGTAATGGTTTGGCCACAATTTTCAACACAAAAGTGTCTGCCTGCATCCACGTTCATGGAAACAGTTTCTTACTGATAAACTGATACTGAAAGTAGTACAATGTTGATATTAAATAAGTAAAAAAAATAAATGTAGCAACAGGCATACGGCGACAGGCAGAGTATGGTCAGCATTCCCTAGTGACAACATTTCACATTACCAACAGTACCTGAGTAATGAGTATTACAAAAGTTTTAAAGATGTAAAAAATAAAACTGATGCTTTAATTACCATAAATATGGCATCAAGTTTCATCATGGTCTGGTCACAAGGCTGCAGGGGTGCCAGCAACATCTGAAACTTTGATTCAATGAGAAAACCCTGCAACAAAAAGTAGCAAAAAATAACACAATACGTTACTGCGAAATGCGTGGATGTGATTGGCCCAAATTACGTCACATGACGTACATTATAGCTCCATTCACTCATAGGGCAATATTATTTACCACTTACAACGATATTGCCCTTTGAAATGGCATCCCTGTATGATAGTGCCTTGTATGACTCCACCCATAATAGCATAGCTAGTAGCTACGTCCAGTATTGGTAGCTTTTTCTTGAAAACAACAGTTAAAGCCTATTGACTAATAAATCAAAATCACAATATTGTGCAAGTAAAAAAGTACCTACACAAGTATAAAAAACAACAGAGTCGATGACTTCAACAAAAAAAACAACATCAGTGGCTTGGTGGAGTAATGGCAAAGCATTGAACTTACTTACTTTTGGTTACTACTTGGATGGGCGACTGATAATGACAGGTAAACCATCTCGGTTGGCCTATATAACCAACACCAAGGTCAACTCAGGTCAACTGGATTGTCTGGTTGGGGTTAAGGCGGAGCACATTCACCTGTGTCTGGTAGAAGGTAACACTGGGTGATCCCATGCGGCAGGTGATGGTCCGCGGCTTCGAGACGCGTTTCCCAAGAAAAGCTATAAACAACCTTCAACCCTTAGCAGCAAAGTCAACAACTGACCGACTCATCGCAGAGCAGGTCTAAGATCTTTGTCGTGAGTTCGGGTGAGAACTGGTGCATCGCAGTCTGTGCTAGAGCTGACACGGCTGTAGAGGCTGTGATCTTGGGTTGTCCTGCTGTCATCGATGCTGCTGTCCCTTCCACATTGCTCGCGGACACCGAACCCGCCTCGGTGTTGTCCCAATCACCCGACATCCTTGACACTGCTGCACTCGCTGTACTTGACACACAATATTCAGTAAGCTTGTAGCCTGACTTTTCCAAAAGAGGGGGCTTTGACTCCACCATGAAGTGGCCCTCCATTCATCCAGTTAAGGGATCTAGAGAAGAGTGCAAAACTTTTCAATTGAGGTCTGGGGCAAACTCGGGCAAAGCACTAGCTGCGAAAATGCATTCTAATGCATTTCAAGCTTGAAGACTGCACTTCATGGTTAGCCTATCTTAATACAACATGCTGAACAGTGACAGGTAAACCACAGCTAGACACTGGATTCTCTTTAGCTGTATTGTTTTTTTTCAAGTTTGTCTGTCTATCTAACGAATTTCCCTGCAACAGGCTAACCTAGGTATATCCTGTCTCATTCATATTGTATCATTACTCAACTCACAAGAAGGTCATTTGCAAGCAATCTTGAGCAAGCTACTAACCCATTGTGTGCTCAGGTCAACTCAGCCTCCTACCCTCAGCAAGGAGTAGCTTATGGACTGCAGGGTAAAGGTCTAGTGTAGCTGACTGAGGTGGTGGTATGCTTGCTGGCAGCACCGCAAGTCAAACTGTAAACAAGCACCAACCAGGTGCTAGTTTCAAGGTTGTAAAGTGCTTCTGAACTCGTGTAAGCAGTGCCATACTCGTAGCAAGTGCAGAACCTTCAGCATTCTGACACCATCAGTTTCTGATTTTCATTATTCAACCTCCTTTCTACTAATTTTTTGGCTTTTTGCTAATGTAGTGCGGCCACATAAGGTGGCAACCAGTATGCGTCAAAAACTTTTAGAAGATATTATGCATTACGGTAACACACAGTAACAACTGTAGGCCTATATGAGATAATGTGCATATTACTTGCAACTGTTCTTTTAGAGACAACTTTCTCGGCTAGTTTCCTGGTTTTTGACATGGACCTTTCTTTGTCGTCCCGAGTCACAATAGGCCCAATATTGTTCATGAAGTCCCTGCGGCAGCATTAACAACAATACACAGGTTAGTCACCTCAAGTTAATCATGTTAGCTTCTGAATACCAAAACAAAACCCAAATTTCACTCAATGCAATGCAAACATGCAATGCAGTAAATGCAACAAATGCAATACCAGAATAAACACTGCTTTTATCCTTGTGTTTTTATGCGGGACAGCAGCTACTGCTGTAGCGCATCTTAGCCATCGCAATTCTGTCCGTCTGTCCGTTCGTCCATCTGTCTGTCCGTCCATCACACGGGTGCATCAGTCAAAAATGGTGCAAGATAGGATCACCAAATCTTCACCGCTGGCTGCCTGAAAGACTCTAGTTTCTGGATCCGTAAAGCTTTTCCATAAATTCTACTTGGGTCACCCCGAGCAAAAGTGCTAAATGAGAGGGGGGTGGAAAAAATTGGCGATTTTCTGTCAATAAGCCGCTGTATCTCAGAAATGGTGCGAGATACGACCTAGGTTATTATTAATCACTAATAGAAAGTCCTACACTGGCTTTTGATTGGCACCGAAAGCAATGACCTTGGATGACCTTGAATACCAAAATAAAGATTTTTATACTTTTTTGCGATTTTTGACTATCACACACATTTCAAGAGCGAATTATGCTGAAATCGCTAGAGATAGACTGGGACAACCGGCATAAAAAACTTTCAGCATTAAATGTAGTTTTCACTAGTTTAAATTTTGCCCTATGCATTCAAAAAATTCTCTGTATGGGGGTCAAAATTGGGTATCCCCTTGAGAATATTCACATTCGGCCACTCGAACGGCGATGACAGTCTTTATTTAAGCAATCAACAGACACACCACTGCAAAACACAATGCAGAACATACTGACATGCTAAAAAAACAACTAAAGCAGTCTTTGTACAATACACGTACGGTACATAAAATTGCACTCATCAATATTATTTATTTTAGAGGGAAGTTTGTTGTTATGTGGTGATGGACGTGTGCAATAGGGTGTACTGCGCTTGGGTGGTAAGAGTGGTCAAAGAGGATGAGTAGGTTTGTATTTGATCGAGCGAAACAGCTGTCCATTGGCCTGCTCACAGAGTGCAGCAACATTGGGCAAAGAATCATCGGTATAATAGCCTGATTTGCCAGCTCGCCTCAAGAAAGCCTCTAATCTATTCTTCTCGCTGGCATCAGCAAAGCCCCACCAAGCGGGGGAGGCATAGAGCAATTTAGCGAGAGCAGATGATCGGAAGACTATCTGCAGACAGGCCTGAGGCATACCATGAGCCCGTAGTGTTCGAAGACCATAGAGAGTACGTGCACACTGCACAGCCTGCCATGACGATATCAATGTGTTTAGTCATGGAGAAGTTATGAGATAATGCGACATCCAAAGCTGTTATATGCTGCACCCTTGCAGCCGGTGTAGGAACATCAATGTGTCGGTTGCACCTCGGTCTAACGAAAGGTATTTCACATGATTTTTTGTAATTAAGTTTGAGGTTATGCTTGTCGGCCCAACTTTCAACATGTTGGATTTCACTGTTGCATGTGGAGTGATTGGAAGCCGGGATAATAACGTACGTATCGTCAGCATACTTAACAATGACATTAGAAGAACTAAGTGGTTAAAGGTCAGAGGCGGTAACTAAGAATGAAGGTGGACCAAGGACAGAGCCTTGTACGATGCTTGCAGTAACTGGAAGTAAGTCTGATATTTGTTCACCTATCTTTGTGCATTGTGACCGATTATGGCAGCAGCCATGCGAGATGGCGGCGCCATCTGGCGTATATGAATGCATCGTACCCAATGTCAGTTGCTGGGATCGGTGAGCTTATAGATTTTGTTTGCAGTGGGCCTTCAAACATGCACCACTGTCACGTGTTCCCCTTTGCGTTAGCTAGGCTTTCTTGTTAACCGTTGTGTCCGCTGCGTTTTTTGCATACTTTTCTTGCATCACCTGCACCAGCTTTGTCAAATAAGTATGCAGGCAGGCCTTGCATTGCATTGGAAGGACTTAACTGTCGTAAAAACCCACCAAAAATCAACCCCAAAATTAATCCAATTTTAGTTTCTTGTTCAACTAATAGTGAAATGTTTCCACACAGTTAAGTTTTTAAAACATTGAACATATAAATTTGCAATTATTTTTTCATATTCAAATTGATGTGGACATTATTTATATCTAGCAGTGCTCATTCTGATAACTTAAATAAAACTCATGAAAACCCCAAAAGCCATCAAGTTCAGCCTTTTCAAAAACCTGAGTTTGATGCAAATCCCCAAATCAAATGAAACGCACAAAAACTAACTGGGTTGGCTTTTCAAAAAACCGTTTTTCAACCCTGAGATAACCGCATACCATGCCAGCACTGGGTCAACATCACCTGTCTAGTAAAAGCATTCATAGAAGACATAACGATGAACCATCTGCATTTTAATCACTTCACAAAATTATTTTACACAGCAGAACATACACACGCATAAATGAACAGCAATAGGCCTATTTATTACAACTTTAAAGTGAAAAATAATGAAATGCCGAGAAGCGAAAGCTTAGATACAGTGCTGGCGATGTCCATGGCATGCCAAGTTGCTGCTCATGAATGATTCGATCAGCCTCCAGAATCAATCTTGCCAGCTTCTTACATTCATCCTCATTCATCTCCCAGATGTGATTGAACTTCTTCGAATCTGATCCCATAAAAATTCTGAAAGAAAAACACATCGATACGTTTCCCATAATTCTATGCACAGCTGGAAGCAGTGTTGAAACCAAAAAAACACGAATGACTGAATTTGAACATCTTCTTCAGCATGTAGTATCTTATTTATTTCGAAGATGAGAAATGACTGAAAACAATAAGTATAATATGTTTCATCTCGGTCTGTGTAAATAATAGAGAAAAGTGGGTAAAATAGATCAAGAAATAAGATGCTTGATTACAAAAACGACTTTCAAAATAGAATATCTCAACAGTGACGGCAAAATAGCCCTATCTGAGCAAGATTCAACCAATTCAAATTTCAATTTGTAACAACGCTAATTCCGTAGTTCACACACAGTCTAAACGACCAATGACTGTTCTGTGAAGCTTTCTATTCTCTGATGTATCTCAGTGTTATTGCAATAACTCAATGTGCATCATAACACAAAATAAAACTAGAAAGCAATCATAGCTTGCAGGTACCTCCGCCAAGGCAACGCTATTCGCCAGGTGGCGTCACCATATTCGCTTTGCCAGCAGTTTTGCTTATGCCCCCTTAAATGCAATGGTAACGAAAATTTCAAAGTGATCCAGAATCCAGGATTCCTGCCGGATCACCCCCAAAATTGAACCACTTGTAGCTTATGCCATGCTTGACATTCCCTCAAAATTTCAGAAAGATCCGTCCATAACTTTTTGAGTTACCTTGCTAACACACAGACAAACAAACAAACAGACAAACAAACAAAAAACGGCAAAAACATAACCTCCTTGGCAGAGGTAATAAGTGCAACTGCAAAACATGCTCGCAAGTGCATGGACAAAATCAGATTGCAAATACACTCCATGAATCAAACTTAAACTTAAACTTCACAGATCATTAAGAAGTGAGAGAAAAAAAGCACAGGAATGTTTGCACTAATCTCAGATCATTCATCATATGACATTCAATGATTTTCTTGAAACCTCTGACTGTTTTCAAGACAAAAGTATCGAAATTAGAATTAAATGCAAAACACTTGCACTAAATTCTACTTTCAATATTCTTAAGTTTTAACAGCACTACACTGTAGAGCTACAACGTCGACACACTTCAATCGCCATTTTCTACTTTTACCTGGACTAGCCAGTGATCATACTATAAGTATCCAAGAAAACTCCACAAAAATTCCACAACGTTATTTTCACAGGCAGACATCTCTCAGGGCAGTTGAATCGATTCTGGCAATGAAGCAAGCGGGCGATCACCCCACGCAATAAAAATACCTGGATGAGAGTATCTTGTCACCTCGTCAAAGTTTTAGCCATTTTCCGGGCTCTTCTATGCGTCTGCAGCTGGGGCTTTGCTACGGAACGCTACAGCACTTCCTCAGACCACACAGCTGCTAAAAGTGGGCTTGTTGCCCCTTCCCAAGAACCCCACCGCCGCTTTCAGTCTATGGTCTCAATTTTTGGCTTTTTGGGCCTCAGACACCCATGTGAATAAGTCTATACCAATTTGCTTCCAGACAATAATCCCTCACAAAATAAATTTAGACTGACACTGACGTTTCAGTAAGTCAACTGACAGTGACAGTATCAAAGCATAGAATGAAGAAATGTTTGGCACAGATACAAAAACACAACACTGCAACTGACGACACAAAATAGCAGCCACTTGCAAGCACAGCATAATGGTACCCATGCAAGTAAACTACAACAAAGCTGCAATGAAGACTGGCTACTGCACTTTGCGGCAGATTGGCTTAGTCAGTAACGTCGCTGGTCACATCAACCAAGTTAGTCGACGCCAGACCCAGTTATGACTTGACGAGCGATTGTCGGCAGATGGGTAAACAATCTCGACATGTAACCAGCCACCCAAATCAACTCAGCCTGGTCATCCTTCCATGGACAGGTGCAACGAATACTAGTGAAAGCTGGGGCATAAAAAGGCACACCACGTGATGCACTGCTGCACTACTATGCTACTGCACCTATGGTCTTGCAATGTTAACTGGTGTCTGACTGAAGATTATAAAAGGAATCAGAATTCAAAGCCACAGTATGAGCATTATGGCTTGGGAAAAAATTTGCATTTACATCTTTAAATATTGCAGTTACACTGCTATAGTGACCGCTTGTAGTTATTTCACTGCAGGGTTATTGTAGTTTTATTGCATATGTGAAAACCCCATAACCCTCAGATGTTAGAGCTGAGTTATTTGGTGGTGTTTTAGCATGGCACGACTGAAGCACAGTGCAATAACAAGCTGACATGAAATCGTTCATGTCACACGCACTTTACCTGCGCCTCCTGACAAACGAGCCAACAACTCACACATTTACTTATTTAATATGCAAAAATGCAAATGAAATACTATTACTCATATTGCTGTTATTGCTACTCCTAACAATAATCAGTCTTGTTATACAGACACATATGTATTTATTATTTGCATAATTGATGACAACCCGTTCAGATAATGAGCATCAAAAAACAGCTACCACCAACTTCTAAAGACCACCTACCAATAATATACTAGTGGTGCTGTTCTGCCATGAAGATCTATATGCACCCTTATTTTTTTCCTTTCTTAAAAGCCAACTCACGTTTCATATGACTGGATATATTCTGCACAGAACTGTCAACAGTAAAAAGAGAATTACAACAGTTAGACAGACGGACGCTTTCTTCTAGCAAACTAGTTGGAAAAGATAGAGAGACAGTCAAGCAGACAGGCAGACAGACAGAGAAGCAGACAAAGTGACAGAGAGACAATACTCACTGAGCCTTCTTCTGAACGTCTCGGAACTGGTCGAGCTGGTGCTTGTAATCAGCTGTCAGTTGCTGATTGTCATCTCGATACGCCTTCTCCTGTTTGCCGTACTTGCGGTTCAGATTTGTCAGAACATCATGCAGCCTTCACCACACAACATCACTGTTCTAGTCAGTCAGTCAGGAAGTAAATACCGGTAGGTCCATAAGTAAGCAAGTGAGAAAGTAAGTAAGCAAGCGGAGTTCAGACACCAAGGAATGTAACCAAAACAGCCACTCCAAAAACCACCTTAAATTTCATCCAGTTTTAGTCGCACTGTTTAGCCACAATAAATCTGTTAAAGACAACAATGGATGGATAATGACAGGCAGATGACAATCGTACCATAAGCTTACCGTTACTTAAGTACGGTCAGCTAAAAACTCCTGAAAACTCCTGAAATCAGTCAAGTTGGGCCTTTTTAAAAATCCCAGGTTTCACCCGAAAATCCAACAAAACCCACTGGGTTGGGCTTTTAACAATGGGTTTTATAACTCTGCAAGTAAGCAAGCAAAACATTATTTTAGGTATCTAGCAAACTGTAATGGGAACCTAGGCTAAGCAATTCATCTGAAGAGCTTGAATATGTCAGTCAGTCAGCCAGTAAGTAAATAATTTATCACAAAGTTAAGTAAGTGGAACATTAACTGGCCTATCTCACGCATAGCAGAATCGTTAAAAAAACGAACACAAACTAAAGGCAAGCAGTCTGCAACATTGACTACCGAGTGATTTTGCGTTTCTGCTGTGACTTTGTGATGGTGTTTTCCTCGTCGCGCTTACGAAGCACCTGGAAGTTGTACTCTAGCTTCTCCTGGTTGAGCTGATAGGTCGCCTTCATCTGCTGCAGCTGCTGCTGTAGGATCTGTCCACAGCATTTGACACGGCACACCATAATTCAATGTAAGATTGGTGACTTGGTAATGTAATAGTAGCACGTTGGACGTTGGATTAAAAGATCATAAGTTCAACTCCCAGTCTGGTCACTGTCAAGCGAATAGTAATTATCTTCTTCACCAAGTGAACGTAGAGAACATTGGAGGAGATTAAGAGATTAGTCGTTCTGGCCGTCATTCTGTCCATTGTTCCGTCCTTCTGTGTGTGTGTACATGACGACTAATAATAGCAATGATGTCATTGCACCAACAGTGCAAGCAGTAACGTCGGCTGTTACATTTCTTTCCCTCCCCTGTAGCGAAGCGGCCCTTCCTTCTCCCTCCCCTTTCCTTGTGTTTAAATCACTTCACTTGGCGGAGATATGCACTCTCACGAGCGCCTTCTAGTTAAATGGGTAACTGCCTGCAAACAGGTGAACCATCTCTGTACATAACCAACCAATGAGGTAAACTCTTTCCGTCCCTGTGTCGTTCACCTGTGTCAAGTAAGCAGACCATACTGTGTGATCCCATATGGCAGGTGACTCTCTGCGGGTCTGATGTGGGTTTCTACACACCCTTTAACATTTCAAGTTCTCAAATTAATGCCATTACAAAGCGTTAATAAACTGATTTCAATTTTTAAAAATTATAACTGTTAACAAATTAAAATGAAAAGAATAAACAAACACTGTTAAAATGTTTATGCATTAAGAAAAATACATTGCATGGCATTCTCACTGTGCTTGAACATTACCAGAAGTATAATCAAAAAGCACCAGAAAACAAAAAAGCTCTCGTTCAAAATAAAACCACAAAAATCAAACTTCTGTTGCATGGCCCGCACTAATTACACAGGCCAACCTTCAGCCATTTGATTTACCTGCAACTCAAACCAAGATATGCACTAAAACTAACTAATGTGCAACTGAAATAATTAATCAAGCAATTAACACAGCTAAAGGCCACAGAAATAAACTGAAATAAATTGGACTGAAATCTTAGTTCAGTGCCCGGCGCACTGTATGGACTGTATAAAACGAACTCTCTGAAACACATGCCAGTTCAGTTACATTGCATGAACTGTAAAAAGTGAACAAACTGACAACTCACTTCAGTTCAGTTTCACAGTGAGTTTAGTCCAGTTTCAGTTTAGTTCCTTTGCTCTGTACTCACCTTTAGAAATAACCACAAAGCAGCGGCCTAATTTACAAAACTTCCTAGCAGTTTGTGTAACATTGTCCTAGGTTTATCATAAGTCCAACATTTTACGATTTCTTAACTATTTCCCAAGAAGTGATTTCGGAACGTTTCTTGTAAGTCATCTCAGAAACTGTCCTTGATTTTTTTGCGTATGTTATCACTTCGCTTTTTGTAGAAATTTCTGTAAATTGCATTTAATTCCTAAGATATTTCTACATCAAACATTTCGGAGGTTTTTCCTAGAAACAATCTAGGAATTTTGTAATAACGCTGCAGCTGTGTAGAAGCTGTATACAACAATGTACCTGGACGTCAGTCTCCAGCTTGATCTTGACCTGGTTGTATTCCTCAGCGTCCTGTATTCGCATGTCTTGCAGCTGTCGTTCAAACTCCTCAACGTGCTGTTCACGCGCCATCATGTAATCCACTTCCTTCTGACGTCGGTCAACCATCATCTGATCCCAGATCTTCTGGTGCTTCTCCAGCAGCTCCGACCTCTCCATCACGCATGCTTTCTACACACCACAAACAACTACAACTGCACGATTACACCTAGTCGTCAGAACAAAAAAAGTAAAGGTAGTGTATAGCTCTTAACAGAAAATCCATCACTGAGCTACGAAGCATCACCTGCCATATGGGATCACACAGTGTTAGCTGCCACTCGACACAGGTAAATGTACCCCATCTTAACCCCAGCCAGACAAACTGGTACTTGATTTACCTACCTGAAAGGATGGAAGGCTGAGTTGATCTTAGTGTTGGTTATATTACTAAATGGTTTACCTGCCCACTGACAGTCACCCATCCAAGGAGTAACCACTTGACAGCGTGAGTGACCCAACTGAGAGCCAAACCCATGACCTTCTGATCGTAAGCCCAGCACCCTAACTATTAAACCACCGAGTATAGTGCAAAACAATTTAATACTCTCAAATGCTTCACACACCATTCTGCTGTGTATGGTACCTCAATTTCCTCAAGCTCATGTCGATAAGCCTTTGCAAGCTCCTTGACCTGACTGTCCATCCTCTCAGTCAACAGATCAATGTCTTCTGCTTGCTTTTTCAGATCTCTCACGTACTGGTCATCTTTCGCCTTCAACTCCTGCAGAAAAAAGTTAAAGGTATGTACAGCTTTTAATGGTAAACCCACAGCAGAATCACGGAGCATCACCTGCCATACGAGATACACAGTGTTACCTGCCACCTTATACAGGTGAATGCCACAGCCAAACAGGCTGGCACTTGATTTATCTGTCCTCAGAAATGGAAGGCTGAGCTGACTTTAGTTATATACCAAGACGATTAACCTTAAATGTGCACAGACAGTCACCCGTCCATTCCAAGTAATAATCACTCGATAATGACCTAATTCGGAGTCAAACTGAAGCCAAACAAAAAGCCACATGTACTATCTACTTTAGACCATATCTTAAATATTACAAATGTTTATTGATTCATTGATTCATTCATTTATTTCTTATTTTTTAAAAAGCCCACATTACTCAACTGCCGAGGGCTGAAATATTAAACTACAGAAATTACGTCTGGAATGGTTACGATGCGGGCTCGGAAATTGCTAATATCCAAAATATCCTAATCTGTGAGCCCCAACAGCTGGTAAAACAAGGTTTGACTGTCATGCAGCAGTGTGTCTACCAGACGAAGTTTAGGACTGTGTATGAAGTCCAAAAGTGACTGGTATGGCCCGCATTGGTCTGGAGCAAAACATTATCGATACTGCTGTCAATGAATGGAGAAAGCGTCTGATTGCCTGTGTTTACATAGTGGGCCAACATTTCAAGCAATTTTACTGCAGGCAGTTGAAAAATGAACAACTGGATGATATGTTAGCCAAAATGTCAGAAACGTGAACAAAATGTGTTTCTATACATTATGTTAATTAAGCAATCATACCGCAGTGGATAAAAAAGTGATATTTTGCTGGTTGTGTTTTCCCCAGGTAGTGCAGAAACAAATGTTTGGTGGAAAACTGATTATTGATTTGATTGCAAGTTGTGTCAAGAATATTCGTACCAAAAATTATCAAAATCTGATAATTGGTTTTCAAGTTACATTCGAAAATGTCGGGGATGTTTTTTTGAGACACAGTGTAGTTCCTGAAACACGAACAAGTCAACAAAAAAACTTTGCCTTCTAGAAAGTTTGCATCCACCATTTTGCTTCCTAAAACATTAAAATGTATGCATCAGCTAAAAAGAGCCTAAGCTTCAGACCCTTAGACCCCATGGCCTTCCCTTTGTTAAACTCTGAATATATCAATCTACATACTGTCTGATACTCGGTGATGAGTTTGTTCTTTTCATCTAGCATTGCATCACATGCAGTCTTCTGCTGAATCAACATCTGCACCACACATAGCATCACTCTGTAATCAATGATATGGCGTAAGATAACATAAAGTCATTTCCGAGCCTTAAGGCCCATTGGGCAGCGCTGATCTCCATTTACTTAGCCCTCAGCCAGACACCAACTTACAAGACAACGGATATGGGGCTAATGCATTGCACAATGTGCCTGTTCACGCCACAGTTTTTGCTGGTAGGCTGAGCTGACCTGGGTGGATGGTTACATATCGAAATGGTTTACTAGCCTGCAGACAATCATCCATCCAAGTACTAACTGGCCCATTGTTGAATGACTGTTGATGCAACCAATAATGTTGCCAAGCCAACCAGCAACTAAGCCAAACCCACCTAGCCTATGCTATACTGATCCGTGTCACAGGGCACGACTGCTCACTGCAATATCTGTCCCCAATGGCAACCGCTTGCACGTCCTGCCAATTGCAGCAAATAGGTATTTTAAATTCATTTTTAAATAAGCATGGTTTAAGGAGTTTATTGCTCATCCAGGTAGTAACCACTTGACAGGGACCTGACTGAGAGTCAAACCCATGCCCTTGTAAGTCCAAAATTTTACCACGTCAAATAACAGACCATGCCAATATTTATCTCTGCAAAGGTGAACGTAGTAAACATAGGAGGAGATTAAAAGATTGGTCGTTCTGTCCTTCTGTCCATCGTTCCGTGTGTGTACATGATGACTCATAATAGCAATGACGTCATTGCATCAACAGCTGCACAAGAAGCAATGCCGGCTATTACTTTTCCCTCCCTTTCTCCTACCACGAAGCACCTTTTCCTTCTCCCTCCCCTTTCCTTGTTGCAGGTGTAGTTGTAGATGTAGTAATAGTGGTAGGTGTAGTAGTAGTAGTACTAATGTTTAAATTACTTTACTTGGTGGAGATATGCACTTTACAATCGCCTTCTAGTCAAGTATGTAATGGTCATATAAATCCAAGTTAAACAAAAGATAGCATTTCTCCACAGTCTATCAACACCACAGTTTGAACTTCAAACCTACTGTACTTTTAAGATACCATTATACAAAAAAAAAATGCCAGCAAGTAATCAAGCAGTCAGTCAGTAACACAATAAATTAAATCAGTTTTGATGCAATAAAACCTCAGCTCTACTGAGTATTAAGTACGTCATAAAGTACAGCACAACAGAAAACAGCACAAATAACCTCATGCAGCTCCTGTGGAATATCCTTCTGAAGTGCTAATTCCCATTTCTTTGTAATCTGCAAGATGCAAATGATTTAGTTAAGCTTTGAACAATATATGAATCTTTATGAACGCTGTTAACTTGACAACAGCCAACACAGTAACTACAACACTAAGAGCGCATTGCACCAACGTCGTTTATGATCTCGGTTCAGCTGAACCTAGATCAAAAGTTGAACCAAGTTCACACTGAATTATGTTGTACCAAGTTGAACTCGGATCAGCTGATCCCGTTCAGTTGAACGGCCGTGGTTATACCATGGACGACGCTGATTGGTCAACCACGCTCAGCCTATGGGCCAACTACAATGACGTCACAGTCACACGCAATATGCCTACGAAACAGTCCTGTACAGAGTGGCCGTAATTTGTTCGAATTTGAAGTTTCGCCGAAGTTACTACGTGATTTTCGCCTCAACACTTGCATTGACAAAGTTCCAAAGATACGCATTTTGTGTTCCAATAGATATTTGTTAATTACTACGTTCGTTATCAAGATAATATGTTTGCAGTAAGTATGGCATAGCAACGGCGCATCGGCACTCTAGAATGCCTTTTATTTATCCTATAATTAATTTATCCAGCAAAAAGACCACAGAAAACAGATATGGCACAAATGTAACATACCTAAAAATGATTACAAATAAAAATCTGCTACATACCTCTTCAAACCTTTCAGCACCAGCTTTTGCTTCTGCTTCTAATTTTTCTTTCCTTCAAATTTACATTAACTGCATTTATAATCAAATAAGCAACTAGACCTACACACTAAAACATGCTAACTTCTAGTGTTGTTACGGTTTCACAATGGCCGAGGTCGGTTGGTTTCGGTTCAGTTTTGGGGAAAAAACTGCGGTTTCAATTTTGTATGGTTCAGTTTTCTGACCAGCACCAAAACCAGTGCAGACATCCAACGATAACGAGCTCACAAGGGTGCTTCATCGCTCACGACAAATGCCTGCGCTGGCCGCCTGCTAAATGCAAACCGGTGGGCTGGCGATGGATTGCTGAAAAAAAAACAGCGAGAGAACAAAAGAGAGAGCAGATGAACCAGTTGGCAAAGCATGACAGCATGCATGTGTGGGTGATAACGACTGACCTTTTGTGCCTGTAACTTGCTATACGACGAAGACGGCAAGGCGCGAAATTACACGGAACGACGAGCGGCATCACATTTCACCACTAGCCTGGACGCTTCACCCACTAAGATGTTTTGCCCCTGGACGTCATATTCTTGGTCTGTCTGTTTTCATTGTCGTGCACAATTTTATAATGGTCAATATCCAGGGGCGAAACGTCTGAGAAGAAAAACGTCCTAATTCCAACATGCGGTGGGTGGCAGACGGAAGACAGAGATGGACAAAAAACGAGGAGGGAGAGGGAGGGAGAAAGGGAAAGGGTGACAAATGCAGAAAGATGCCAAGGTGGTCGGAAAGTCAGCAAGCGAAGACCCAGAAAAACCATTCGTAGGTGTTATTGACTCAATCAATCAATCAATCAATCCTGGATTCTTAAAGTGGTCTAAGTAACATAAACTACTGCTAGGTTCACTAGAGACAGAGATAGAAACTATCAGAACGCTGAGCATAGCAAGTCAATAGTTTTATTACTTTATGGAACAGTGGGAATTAAACTGAAGGATAATAACCACCATCTGCCTTCACCAGTCCTCACACTCTTCCATTTATTCAAATGTCCCAAGCCTCCCCTTCCCCCTCACTTGCGGGTACAGTACCACTGGCGATTTCAGCTTTGATCACTGCTGATAACACCCGCGGCGCAAGTGAAACAAGTTGCGGCACTGCGGCGTACGCGTGCTATTAACGTTCACCGTGCAGTGAAGATTTTAGAGCTGTACTGTTCCAAAACAGAAAAACCATGAATAGAGAACCTAAAACTATGGTTTCGGTGCCGGTTCCGATAACCTAAGAACACTGCTAACTTTGTACTAGATGTTCATCTTCTAAGGTTGATAATACCGCAATTATTGGACATACATTTTGCAGTTTCAAAAAATTAAAAAAGAAACAAAAGCATAAATTTGATGTTTTCCAAGCATTCAAATTACTGAAGAATGTAGTCTGAATGTGCAATTACCGCAAATGCATTAGCCAAAATTAACCTTTTGTAAGTTACCACCAAAAGAGCACTACGAAACTTAAATCTCCACCAAAGTTATAACTATTTTTTCCCACTGTGTTTGCACTATATTCAGCAGAAGTTTGCCCTATATGGCAATGATAAAGAATCCTTCAATCCCATCCTTGATCCAGAGGCCGTATGCATAAGAACGCCTTAGTTTTCACTGTGACTAGCAGCTATGTCGAAACTAACAAAAAAATCGATGAAGATAGTCGGTATGCAAAAAAGACGGCATAGCAATCAGACTAGCAAGTCCCAGCATAGTTGATGTCGGGTAATTTCATTTTAGAATTTCCTAATATGAAGTTGCCCATTCTCACGTCGACGCATGTTAATGCCAGCAAAGTTGTCATCTGCTAACTCTTCCGCAGCCACAGGCCGCACATTAATATTCATGGTGCCTATGGCCTATATGTTAAGCTAATTACAGCAACATGGGCAGTAGAAATGCGTGACGAAAAAATGTGTGAACAAAATCAAGCAACAAATGTTCTGTTCTTCAAGTTTTTAAACAAAAATTGTGTCAGTAATGTATACTGATTAGTCATAAGTATAGTATGATGCATAATTTTGTCATTAACAACTTTATTTACACCGAACTAAACCAGTTATATCTGGTCCCTCATTTACGCCCAAACTAGTGATAAGTCGCCATTATGTATACCAACTTAACAGTTAGTCCGTCGTAACTTGGATTTAGTCCAAGACTAAAGTTACAACGTTGTTATGCATACAGCCCCAGATGCTGATCCGAATCACCATCAAAACCTAATCATCTCTTAGTTTATTAAGTCTAACTACCTGAACATTTTAACCAAATCTGTGTGTAAGTTTTTGTGTAATCCTGCTAACAAATCAACACTCAACAAAAAAAAAACAAATGTTGGGTGTCACATAATGTGCTTGGTGAAGGTAAACAAGAACAAAAATCGGTAAAGTTTAAATTCTGTTATACGACAGTTGTACTTGTACTGCCTATTTCTAGGATGATGACTTCAGCTGCATAACAAAACTGTGCGCGCATTCATGTGTTACCAGTTAAATCGAGCATCAACAGCCATGGCAAAAGTGGGCAAGATCACTGTCTGGAAAATACAAGTTCATTTAAAAAACTCATGTATACTTCTTCAGATTGTGATTTAACACATTATATGCATGCATGCACACATGCCTGTTTCTGTAAGACTGCAAAGACTCTAAAAGTTTGACCAACAGTAGAAATGTCAACTGTGAGAACCCAAAGAATATATAAATCCCCACAACATTAACACATGTCCCCACACCCTCTATCACATGATGAAGACAACATGCACTACTGGGTGTGTGCAGGACTGCACTTACTTTTCTTTAAAAAACCCCACTCTGGAAACATAAAAACAAATCAGTAATACCCAGATACATACAATCTGACTATCTGCAGTCAAAAAACTGTGAAGATGTGACTATGTCCCCACAATTTTTACTATCTCTGCAGTATCAGCTGCACACTTGTTGAAGTTGTCAGTTCTTACAGTTTATCAAATACAATAGCCCATGCACATTACACAATAATGCACGCACACAACTCACCTCTGTCGACGAGCTTCTTCTTCTTCGATTCTTCGTGATATTTCCCGAGCATCTCCAGCCACGCGAATGTTGGTCACCATCTCAAACCCGTCTTCAAGCAGCTTCTTAAGTCGTGTGTAGCTCTCATCACGCTGTTTTTGACTAACGCTGTGATGCTGCTCCACTTCAGTCACCTCTTCATCATTGTCGCCAAGCAATGCCCTGCAAACAATTATCAAAATTTATTCATAATGGTTGTTATCTCCACCAGGTAAATGTAATAAATGGTGGAGATTATGTGTTCATCGAATATGCTTGTCTCTGCGTATCTGTGCACAACAGCATGCCATCATAACAATATTCACATTATTATGTCAACCACAGAGACATCTGGAGCTCGGTGGCCGAGTGGTTAGAGTGTTGGACACAGGTCAACTTCACCAGAGCGAGAGGTCCTGGGTTCGATTCCTGGACGGACCCCTCAAAAATTGCCAGGCCTCAGGACAGTCACGTGGTCACGTGGCCAGTGGGTGACCAGGAAAAACACGATTGACTAGGCCTTCTACTCCGAGCTCCCCTCACTCGCTCGGGGAAGTGTAGCGGAGCTTAACCCCGGGAACATAGAAATTCTGGCTTGAAAACCGGCGGGGCGCTAGTCCTTCATTAGTCCTCATCCAGGCATAAAGGTGGCGGTCAACGGCTTGTTCTTCGAAAAAGGCGGATGAACTGCGCCTCGTTGGTGCGATGCTTGAACACCAGCGGGAAGCCTCTGTCAGTCCCTAAAGGAGGGTCAGTCAGATGAGTGTCGATGCGCTGACCATAAAGTAACAACGCGAATGAAATCTGATGCCAATACAACCGAATGAAAGAACATGCCGGCTCGGACGTCGCCCGGTCAAACAAGGTCCGCGATACCAGCTGAGCAATCGGGGTTGGGTCGATAAATCAGCTACCGAAAG